>JADEYI010000038.1_pt1 | contig 255966 bp, 351 predicted proteins | sample 8542331 | NCBI WGS metagenome assembly JADEYI01 (sample SAMN16510988, study PRJNA670497) | mine drainage metagenome | isolation source: biofilm near Copperflume 1 | place: Germany: Marsberg coppermine Kilianstollen | collected 2018-02
AATAATAATAATAATAATAATAATAATAATAATAATAATAATAATAATAATAATTAACCTATAGATCCTCCTGCATCAGGGTCAGAAAGCTATATTTCTGCCTGAGAGATCCCAATCCCCTCGCATTCAAAGGGGGTATGGTGCTCGCGCAGCTGCGCAAAGAGGAGCTGAGGAAGCTGCGGGAGCGGCAGGCGGCGGCAGTGGATGCTGACGAGGAGGATCTGGCGCGCGAATTCAGCGGCGCAGTACGGCTGACTGTGCACGAGCAGCGCGAGGTCACGCTGTCGCCAGACCAGGTGGGCGCGCAGCAGGGCCACCCTGTTTCATTCCAATGGAGGGTCCTCTTGTGCATGTTTCTGCTCTTTATGCATGAAGTTTTGGCCTGCAACGAGGCTTCAAACGCTCAGCTGGCTGCGAGGCACAAGAGCAGCAATACTGCTCGCCCCTTTCTCCTCTCCGTTGGCACAGGTGGCACACAGGGGCTCTGTCTTCACCAAAAAAGGAGTCGACCAACTGTGCAGAATCCTGTTGTAGCATCGGCAAGGGGAGGCTGTGCACTCTATTGAGCCCTGGACAACCTTGATACAGAAGTTGCAACGATCAAATGTAACATGTGCTTTTGGTGCGAGCGCAGATAAAGCAGATGACGGAGAAGGATCTGGCGCGGCTGTGGAGCCAGTATGTGAAGGAGCTGGCGGTGCTGCTGGTGCTGGCCGAGGGCCCCCAGCCGCCGCCCGAGGTCGTGGAGCGCATGCAGGAACTCGTGCAGCGCGAACTGCTTCTCCTCTACATCAGGTGCGCAGTATGTGCCTGCTCACGTCCCAGCACCCTGAGTGGGAGTTGTTGAGAAAATGCGCACTTTTGAAAGCGCGGAGGTGTATAGTGACGGAGGGAGCGCCTGATAACTGGTGGCGGCACCAGTGTACCACTCAGAGCGGCTCAAGCGGCCTGTTGGTGCTGTACGCTGAGTCCCCTTGCCGCCCTGCGCACAAAGGTGGCACGCAAATCGCGTTCCCAAGTTGCTCCATGTTTTATTCCTGCTATGTCTGCCACAGGGCGGCGCTGAGCATTTTCTAGCGCCGGCCCGCAAAGCCGAGACGACAATGCAGTCTGAACGCTGCTGAATAGTCTGCTGCATTTTCTGGCGCAGGGCGGCGCTGACAAACATGAGCAGCGTGAAGCGGTTTGTTGCAAACTACAAGGTGGAGGAGATGCGCATGCACCTGGGCGACGAGGGCGTTGGCATGTGGCGCACAGTTGCACTCGCGCTGCAGCTCAGCCCAGAGCAGTCCGACTCCACCACCAAGCTCTGGCGCTCCTTCAGGTAGCCTAAACAGCCTTTTTGGCTGGCACAGATGTATCTTTGATCTCTCTTCTTCTCTCTTTATCTCTTTTAGGGCCTAAGCAGCCTCTTTGGCTGGCAAAGACGTATTTGTCGCTCTCTTTGTCGTCATATATTTCTATAAGGGCCCCTGCTATGATTTGTAATTGCTTGAGGGTGCACTGCTAACACTGTATCGAGTTGCACTGCACAAAAGGGCAGGGAACATGTACTGACGATGGCATCTCGGAGAGTTCCAAGGCACTCGCCTTGACCAAGGATGCTGTTCTCAGCAGGCCCATTACATCCTGCGGCAGGTCTGCTTACAAGGCGGGGCATGCACAAAAGGATTTTGATGTGAAGCCAGCTTTCAGGCATGATGGCCGATGCTGCGTTTGGCGCTTGTGCATATTCTTGGCAACCGGGAGAGCATGTGTGGACAATTTGGTTGAGTATGTGCATCACATTGACAGGTGTGGGGTCACAGATCGGCCCCGATGGCCAGCTCTCAGGACCAAAAAGGACCACCGCTAACCTTTCTGTACTAGTCTGGTCTATATAGTCGTCACATCTTTGACATGTTGTGCATGTGCGCAGGGCAAAATTGGCGGAGCTATTTGCCTCGCGCCAGACGTGCCATGCAGGCATCGCAGGCTCCATGCCGAGCGGCGTCATGGGCCAGGACTTTGCTGTGCAGTACCTCAGGGTGCGACCTCCCCTCCCCAATCCATCTGCCAATCGCGCTTCAATTGCATGAAGGCTATGCTTGCGATGCAAACCATCTTCTTCGCACACCAGTAAGGGCTCGGGGAAATCTGCCGGGGCCATGTCAGGCTGGAAGAGTGTGCATTACTTTTATTGGTCATAGCTAAGTGTTGTTGGTGCAATGCGGGTGCAGGCATGCGAGCAGATGGATACTCTGAAGAAGAACCTGCGGCAGGAGCACGTGCTCATCCACGACTTCCTGTCCACCTTTTACACACAGGTATACCCCGTTTCTTCAAACACTGCTGTGTTTCACGAGGCACGCCTCAATAGTCGTGAGGGCGCTTGTTGCGAGGCCGCTCGCCACGCATTTTTTTATGGGTGGCAGCATACAGTATCTGCCGATGTCATTTTAGGCACCCACGCTGATGTTGCAGCTGGGTGGCAGCAGATTACCCTTCGAACAAGCAGTCCCACATGCTACTCTTCAATCCTCAATGCAGCGTGGTGAAGTGCGGGCAAGCATCAAATCACTGGACAAAAGCCAAGGCAGAGATGCTGAGCTGTGTTATGTGTGGCTGGTGCAGACACTGACTCCGCTGCAGATGGCGCGGTGTGTGGTGAGGTCATTCCCCTGGTACCCAGACATCCCTGCCATCACAACCTGGATGGCTGCACAGCACGGAGACCCTGAAGCCCAGGGGTTGCTAAAAAGTCTCATGCCCAATGTTAAAGTAGAACTGTGAGCCATGGGTGGTCGCCGGAAGTTTTTGGGGGATACCAGCGGTGGAGAGCAGATTCTCAATCGACAAGGCTTTCTTGCATTAGCACACCTCCTGTGCCATAGCCCTGGAACAGGAGTCTCAGTGTCATTCAAGACCGTTCTGTACTATCGAAGATTGTGAGCTGGCATGGCGGAATCATCCCAGCAGAATATATGTCCTCTCAACGTTCGAGAGTCCCACAACTGGCGCTCAACAATAATTGGTGGCAAACAAATGGATTAGGGCAACGCTGCGCCAAACCATCAGCATTTGCACATAGGAATGCAATTCTGTGTTGAGCATTGGATCTTCCAGAGATGCATTGCTTTATTATTTTCAATCCAGGGATGGACAGTTGATGTTGCAAAAATAGCAGCTCCAATGCACTGAGCTGCTTGTACATATATAAGGATTGAGGAAGAGGAGAAGATTGGAAGAGTTTTATCTGCAGCCAGGCAAGGCCGTGTCTCATGAGAACAACTGCTCTCATTTCATGCCAGCCAGATTACTTCCGTTGAGGCGCATGTGTGTGTCACTTTTAAAGGGTAATATCCTCTAAAGACCCTGCTATTGCGTTTAGATCTATGAATGTGGTGGGCGCTGCTGCAATGAGCTTATAGCTTGGACTGAGTAGCACAACTGCTTAGGAAATGCAATTTTTTCACATGTGGTGTATGACAATCTCCAGGATCGACCACTCGTAGCTCTGCAAGATTACCTAGCAGAGAACTTTAAAGATATGCATATACCTGCAGGCCTGCCACTATATACCCTTTTTAGGCACCATTGAGGTGGCTGCACTTTGGTGCGTTGCAGACTGTTCATATTTAAAGCACCTCTTTTGGTATTGCCACTTCCATGCATCCACTCTCACATGCATCAGGGGATTGAGCGTTTCCACCCTCTATCTGCCCTCAAAACTGGTGCTTTGCCTCTGAGCTATCAAGTTTGCATGCACGCACGCAATGCTCGCTCTTTATTGAGCGCTCCAATGCACACACGATGCAGCATTCCGGCTGCCGAGAAGGAAAAGAAAATTGCCAATGAAATGTCTCAAATCCGTCTCAGCTGTACTTGACTGAAGCACTATCTTTATAGCGGTACCTACTACTTCTAGTGGTCTTTGCTATCACTGATCCACACCCTGACACTTCCTGAAGCTGCTGAGGGATCTTCCAGGCATGCGAGCTGCAACATTTTCTGCATGCAGCATCTGTGCAAAGAGCCAGCATGTGCCTCAGATCCCCCTATTGAACTCTGAACTGCCAACTGTACTTCTGTCAAAGAATGAAGAAAATGCGAAAGTGCATGCACGCACGCGCTGGTGACGTGCCACTGGGGGGCCTCATTTGTTGCGCTCTTATTGGAAGCTGACCGTTGGCACGCTACAGTAATTTAAATCTGTCAGCGCGATCATTTGGATAGCCAGCTTCTATCCACTTGCTGGTTCCGCCAACGACAACATTGCTGAACCAAATACTCGGGACAGCCTCACTGTGGCCTGAGCTGACCGGCCTCCCGAAGCGCAGATCACTGCTATGGTGCGCGCCTTCAAACTTGCTAAACATCCATTCCTCACAGCATCTGACAGGCCATCCAGAGCAATGCTCAAGGCCTGAGGCACAGGCCCTGCACTGTATTCCTGAGGTGTTCTCACGTCCAGCACAAAGATGCTGCCGCACCCCAGTCATTTAAGCAAAAATAGAAATGCACGGGCAGGCGTTTAGCAGCAAGCCTTTGCCTGCTTGGGGTCAAAAGCAGAACCCATCTCCCACACGCTCGCGTCGACTGTGGCCGGTGCCGCGCCAAAAGCGCCGAACACCGACACACCCCAGCTGTCTTCCCTGCCGGCTGGGTAGATCCTGCTGGTCACCCTCCCCCGCCCATCCAGCGCATATACCTGCGCAGCAGCCTCCATTGGGATCCACCCTTTACATACACCTCGCATGAATTAATCCCTGAAGTCTAGATTTTGAAATCCACCATGTCTGTGGACAAGGTCACAACTGCTGACTTGATTTACTATTACCCCTCACCTACCAGGACCGCCGTGCGACTGAAATGGCAAACAGCTTGTCACAGGGTGATGCTATTTTGGGGCACACATGCAGGGTGCGAATTCCCACAGCTTTGCATCATTGGACAAGATCCACCCACGCACCTCGAGCAGAGAGTGGTCGACAAAAATTCGCAGCGTGGCTGCAGGGACTGAGAGGCCGGAGGCGGGCAGCGGTATGGGGCCCCCTTGCGTGGTGGTATTGGTGTGGCCGCCGCTCTTGGATCGATCCACATACACTCCCGCCTGCGACAGCAGAGCAGCCGCCATTAGCACAATTGATTAAAAAGTCTTACTTATTAAAAAGTCTTAAAAGGCAAGAAATGTGTCAGCGGTAACCTGTGCAGCCATTGGACAAGACAGGACAGTACAGAAGGGACATGATCAACTGTCTACCAGCCTCGTTGATTCACTTCACGCTGCCCAGATTAAAAAAGGGTGACTGCCGAAAACGTGGCCTGGCACAGAGCTTGCAGCACAGAGTCATCGAGGAGGAGATGAAAATTGGACAAACGGAGGCAGTCAGGGAGATACCTGTGCAATGTTGAGGCTTCCATTGGCAATGGCAGCAGCCGTTCCATTGACGGTGATCTGAGTGAATGTCCCCTGCCCAGTGCTGAGCTGGATGCCGATGCTGAACGGCTGCTGTCCGCCCTGGCTGCCGTTTGCCGCAGAAGCAAAGGCAGCCATGATTTCAGTCTGCCTCCCCATGCTGCTTGACTGCGTCAGGTTGAGCTCCTGCAGCAGCAAAGCACACCCAAAATAAGTGGCCAGCACGGAGTAGGTGTGTATGCTTCTCGCAATCACATGCCAGCCTGCTGCACCCCAAACATGAAGCCAAGCATGTGCACATGCTCGCTCACAGGAGCGTGTTGCTTCCCTACAAGGCCTGACTGCAATGTATTGCGCATATGTAGTTGTATTGCTTATGCTGTGTGCGCTGTCATCTTGGTGCATGAGATTGCAGCCAGTAAGTTGATCCACTTGCAAGTTGGGGAGGAAAATAGGGCCACACCTGTAAGCCATTGCTGGGCAATGTGACGGCGGATCTGTTATACAGCGAAGTCGAACGCAGCAGAGTGACCTCCTGCACGGGGTTCATGATGAGCGCTCTGGAGTCCATGTCCAATGTCACCTCCCTGGGCAGCGTCTGCGCTCCCTGCCACCCCTGCAAGTAACCCCCAGCCCGCTTTCAAATTCAAAGACCAAATAATAACAGACATACACAGCCATTATCTCTTGCGCAAGGGCAGGCGCGCTCCAGACAGGCTTCACTAGGTACAGAATTCATTCAGGGCAGCTATGCAAGGCACGGCTGAGATTCACAGCAGGATTGAAGACTGTCGTTCATTGCCATCCTCTAATGGGATTATAGGATGACAGTGAGCAGCAATTGCCGCATGAGGCATGGCGGCTGCACCAAGCATGCCCACGCCACACTATGTCTGCCAGTAAGGGCTGTGAGAGCATCGCAGAGGTCTTCAACTGAGAAGCTTAGGGAAAAGTAGCGCATGGGCCGTCTGCTCACCAGGCTGTCTGTAAAGTTGGTGCCAGCAGAGCACTGCTCCACGCAGCCAGCGCTGGTCTCAAACACCCAGCCCAGCAGCACGCGTCGCCCGTCGCTGGTCGCAAATGTCTTGCTCGCATAAATGCTGCCGTAATCCACCGACCTGCAATGTTAGCAGTGTTAGCTACCCTGCATTTCGCATGTTCATGTAATCACCACCCTCCCAATTCTCAGCATACCTCAGAATCGCTTCAAACTTTAAGGTAGGCCTCTGAAGGTCTCTAAAGGTCAGCAACGACCAGGAATAAAGGTGCTGCATCTCCCGACAGTCATTGTCTGGTGGGAGATTGAATGATAAAAAGGGCGGCGGGCGCACTGTGGGGTGTTCTGCAGTGTGGACTGGAATCTGGAGGTGTCCTCCCCTCCGCTGCTGATGTTGCCCTGGCTGCGGTTTCCCAGAAAGGTGGCTGACGTCCCCAGAATGTACCAGTCCATTGAGAAGGGGTCACGCGTCTTGGACTGTGCATGGCACCATCATTAATACAACTTATAGGCAACATCAGCACAGGGCACAGAAATGTCACAGACATCCTTGGATTCCAGGGATCACAATATGCAATAACATGCTTCAAAAATAACAATAGTAACTTGCCAAGCCCGAAATCTATCTCCAAAACTCGTGTGCATGTGTGCATGGGGCAATGTACATGTAATCTTAGATATTCATCAACGGCATGCAAAAGGGGGGCAGTCAGGTATCCAGAGAAGGGCAGAAGGGAAATGCAGACCTGGTCGCTCCACTTGAAGACCCAGGTATCATTGCCGAGCTGGAATGTGTCGGGACACTCCCACATGCGGCAGATTGCGCCAAACTGATCACACTGCCCCACCCCCGGCTGCGCCAATGCCGGCGCCATGCACTGCCCTGCATTTGCCTGCCCCACCGAAGCCTGCAGCGAAGCACACCCTTTATTGTCAATTTGACCTCGTTCAAGGCCTGCTGCATCTGCTGGCAGAAACAGAGCAAGGTGGCCTTCTGCTGTCCAAGGGGCACACTGTTGCATGGCAACTGGGCACAACTGCTGGGAGGTCGGTGCGCTGTCATGCCAGCAGGCAACCTCAGATGAATGAGTTGTGGTCAAGGAGATTGTCTGAAGTGAAACAGTATGCACTGGAGTGTGCTGAGCATGATGACAGGAGGTAAGGGTAAGGGAAGTAAGGTAAGCTTTGAAGGGGCTGCACCTGGGATGCCCACTGTCCAGCAGGCTGCCACGTCTGGAAGTCTGGAGAGGAGTACAGCGCAGCCGTCCCAAAACAAGACTCCAGGCTGCCGATGACAGTGTACCAGAGCCCATCCTGCACACAGCATTTTTGCTTCAGCATACGTGTTGAGATCATTCTGAACACTGGTGTATCTGATCCCCAGTACAGCTCTTACTCCTCTCTGCAATTGTCAAGCTTGCAAGAGAAGACTCAGTGAAGTAAAAGAGCTGATGTACCTGCTTCCAGGCAGAGACTGGGTCTCTGAATTGAGCCAGGGTGCCATCGGGCGGGGGCTGACTGATAATAGGATTGCTGGGGGACTTTTTCCACAGCTTCAGCCTGGGGTCCGAGGCATTCACCGGCACGGCCGTGGCCTGCACCTGCTTGTAGTACTTCAGCTCGCTGAAGTTGGACACCCCTGCATTGAGCGCAAGACTGTCACTTGTGACCCGGAGAAGTACGTGGACATAAATTTGCCCTTTTGGCATTAGAAGATGCACTCATGACCCTTTGAGATCGGCAGTATAGATGCTCATTTAAGGATCACCTGCAAGAGGAGTGGGGTCCAACCCAGCTCATGCACAGCATGAAAATTGCTGCAAAATCACAGTTTACCTCTCCTATCTTCTGGCGCTCGCTCTGCCTTGCTGTCTGCATTACTCTGTCCTAAATCTAAATTTCAAATGATCAGCTGTTGTCCAGGTATGCGCAAAGTCTTGCCTGTGTAGAAGAGGATGGGTGTGCCGTCCTCGAGCAAAGTAGCAGATCCGCTGAAGACACCATCATAGTCGTAGTCAGTGTCTGGGACGAGCGCTGGCGGCATGCGCTCCCAATGCACCATGTCCTTGGAGATGACATGGCCCCAATATGGCGCTCCCCAGATGGGCGCCTCAGGATTCCACTGCATGCATGCAAAATTTTAGTGTCAACATGCCATACCGTGGTTGCGTGTGCTTGACAAAAGAGCGGCGACAGCAGGCACTAGATTTTTCCGCAAGGATGCATGGGTAGGATGGGCATGAAACAGACCTGGTAAAACACATGATAAATGCCGGCCTTGTTCTGAAACATGCCTGCGCCAGCACACCACCGTCACATGCAAGGGGCACATGACAGCTCGCGCATGCAGAAATAATTCCATGCACCAATGCAACATCATGCTGTTGAAGATTGTCATATACATCTCTGTCATACCGTTGGGGTCATTCATCCATCCCGTTGCCGCTGTGATGTGATATCCAGGCTTCAGTGCTTGCGCTTCAGGTGCTGATACGCGATCTCCGCCACCCTGCATAATTGGAGGTCGAGATTGCACCATCTAGACATAACGTAGTCCCATCACAAGGTTCCTGGCATGTGTCAAAGGCCTTTAGTTTCAGTGCGAGAGAGCACCTTTGGGAAGCTTTGTCCCGTGACTGCAGGATTGTTTGTCTTGGGATTGGAAGGGTCGGACAACATCGACTGTCCTGACGCAAGAGGAGCAGGAGCAAGCGCAGGTGAAGCTGTGCAGGTGGCAATAGCCAGAAAGGCAACAATACAGGACTTTTGGAGTCTTGAAGCCATTCTGTGATATTATAGCCTATGATCGCTCAATCCTCACTCACAATCCTCATGAGTATTTCACAGAACCGGAATGCAGTAGTAGAGTGTACTCAATCAAGCAATAGAGATCTTCAACGTCGCATGATTGCAAAAGAGAACCTTTCCGGGATGATCAAAGGTTTCCTCTTGCATTTTTGAAGGCATGGATCCTCATCCTTCGTATTCAGGTACTGTCTGATCAATCTAGTGTTCGAAGCTAGGAGGTAGCTGGCTGCATCACCTCCAAATGGAGTCATCTCTCAAGTAATCCCCTCATGTGATCAGCATGTGGGCTCCCTCACGCGCTAAAGCTCGTCTGATTGCCCTTCTCGTCAGACAGTTGTCGTGCTGTAGTCTCTGAAGGCAAGTCTGGCTGGTGTCGGCGTGACGTCCTGCTGGGTGCTCCCTTTGCAACCAAGTGCACTTCCCAGTGTGACTGCTACGCCGTGAGGCTCGAAAATCACCAGCAAAAGCGGACTGTGCAGAAGGGGGATTGTCTTTGTTGATGAGCCACAGTGGTCAGAGCATGGCTGTGGATGCCCGGTTCAGCGAGGCAGATGTTGGAGACATACTAGATACTTTCTTGCTTCACCACCATCATCCGGTCGGAAGATCTCAAGCGCCCAGCCCGTTCGATCCTAGCGAAGTATTCTTTGCATCTGACCCACTGGGCAATCTACCAGAAGCCTGGCAGCCTGACGTCAAGGATGCTGTGGTGGTAGGGTTCTCTCAGACTTCCTCGCAGCAGTATCCGTACAACCGTTGCATGTCCAAGACCTTTCATGCATGTTGCGATCGATATCCTCAACTAGCCGAAGCGACCGTAGAAAACAATTCTCTTTTTCCGTACACTTCTCTTGCGCTACCTGGTACTGGCGATTGCAATCTTGCTTCTTATGTACAACAATGCCAGGATTGTGAAACGACATCTTTGATTTGCAGAGTCTCGGACTCGAGCACGCACCCCACGCCAGCTTTTCTTCCGCACCAGAGAACCTCAGGCCGCTGCAGGCCAACACCTTCACAGATGTGCTGGCCAGCGTGGCCGCGCAGTGGAGCCCATCCAACGATGACGCTGGCCCCAACAGCTGGGAGAGCCAGGGGCTGGGTCCGCGCACTGAGGGCAGCGGCAGCGCCCATGGAGGCTCCTATTTCCCGGTAGCGCCTCGCTGCACTGCTTTGCATGCTGCCTTATATGTTTTTTCATGCATGCGTGGCATCGATCTGTGCTCCTTGATGCATTTTGGAGCGGCGTGGGACATCAATCCTGGAAATGGCTCTTGTCGTATTGTGACAGCACATCAGCAGTGATCCTTGTGCTGGATGCAGGCCACAAGGCTGAACTCTGGCGGGTTTGCACAAGGAGACGAGGGAGGCTTTCATTCTCCGGCCTCAGGATCGCCGCAGGACGTGCTGCTGTCTACCCCCAGCAACAACTTTGATGGCTTGATTGACACTGGAGCCGCCATGAGTGGCAGGTCAGCAGCTCCTTCTGTTTTGAGCACCATGCAGACTCAAAAAGCACTTTGTGGGCTTTTACAATTTTGGTGATAAGCATCAGTGTGCATCAGTGTCAGGGCTCTGAGCAGGCTACAGTTGGAATCAAAGTATGTGTTGGCATGAGGAACAAATTCCAAAGAGCTCGCAGATGTGTCGATTGGCCTCTGCTGCCCATGTTTGGCATGCTGACCGATGTGAGACTGGTGCCGTTGCAGTGAGGGGTCTGCGAAGGGGAGTGCAGCAAGGAGGGGCACAAAGGAGACCAAGGTCGGCAGCAAGGAGGTGCATGCGGAGCGTGTGCAACAGAGGAAGTCGCGCAAGAGAGAAAAGGTGCGCTAGCTCCCAGCGCTCCATATCATGTTGTGCTGCAAGCGTCTTATTCTCATTGTGGAAGACCTGGTGCTCTCCCATCAATAAATGGGGACCCTAAATTGAATGACAAATGGTTCATGGTCTCCTACGCACTTGAATAGCATAAGCCCAGAGGAAGCGCTCAGGAGCTTGAGTCGTAGACGAGGCCATGCATGATCTTGCTGGTCAATTGCGTGCGCAGGACAAGATTGAGGAGCTGCAGGCGCAGATCAGCGCTGCGATGTCGGATACCGCAGAGCTGACGGCGCGGAACACTGCGTGGGAAGCCGAGCTTCAGGTGATGTGCATCTGCTGATGCTTTCTGCTTCAATGGCAAATCAATTGTTAAGTTACATGCACAATCACGTATGGGTGGAAGCCATCTCCATCACAAAATTTCTGTCAGATCTGACTGCACTGTGTGACACAGAGCATGGTTGCTTCAGCATCAAGGATGGCAAACAGTTAGGAATCTATCAAGTGAGTGAACTTGCCGCTCGTCAGCAACAGAACCCATCGCCCGGCTGCTGCAGCATCAAGGATGGCAAAGAGTTAGGAATAGGTGGGCGCACCCTCCAAAAGGGAGATGATCAAGGGGTTGATCAAGGCTGTGGCTGACGTGGCGCGGGCCGATGCGCAGTCGGCGGTGGAGGAGCTGCGGGGCTTACGGGCCGCAGAGGAGAGCGCGCTTACGGCGCTGGCCGATGAGGAGCTGGCCGCGCGGTTCAACGGCGATGTCACCCTCACCGTACGCGACGACGCAGTCACCGTCCTCTCCCCGGAACAGGTAACCCTCTCTCGCCAGGGCCTGGGTTGGAAACTTGTATCGCCACAGTGCGGTTGCTTCAAGCACTTGTTGCAACCCCTGCAATGCTGCTCAGTGCTGTTCCCACCGTACACCTTGCCAGAGTCCCTCCTTCTGCAAACACAGGCAATATTTGAAGTGATTTCACCCTGTCGCATGTGGTGTGTCACTAGTGCCAGGCGTTTTGGGCATCTATATTTGCGGGTTGGCAAGTACTGCATGGGAGTGCATTTTGGTCATTAAGAAGAAGTGTTGTGAGAAAGGGGGTGGGGCTCCACAGATAAAGGCGATGACGGAGGATGACATGGCGTACTGGTGGGGACTTTACATAGAGAAGCTGACAACTCTGCTGGCCGAGGCAGACGCGCGGCCGCACGGGCCGGCCCCGCACACCGCCCGCCGCATCCAGGCGCTGCAGCGTGAAGCCCTCTTCCTGCACATCAGGCAAGCACATCTTCCCCACCAATGCTATTTGAAGAATCAAGTGTCAAGCTGGTTGCATGCCTGCAAGCACATGAATACCAACAAATCTGCCTTGAATTTCCGGAGCAGCCTTCCTTGCACGGCTGGGCACCTGCACCAAGAAAGCACCCTGAGATCTCAATAATGCAGAGACTACGAGCTAGTGCTGCAGGCTTTGTGCACTTGGTGCGAGGAAGTTTGAAAAGAGAATAATCAAGAATGCGACTTGGTGAGGAAAGGGTATCCTGAACATGGCCGTGTGTGTGGGCAGGGCTGCGATCACCAACATGCAGAGCGTGAAGCGCTTCCTGGCGCGTGGCAAGGTGCAGGCGCCTTTCAGCGAAAACTCTGACCCGCCGCGGTGGCGACTGGTGGGCACCTCTAAACTTGGAGTCACATGCTGTGTATCAATTGTCTTGCGCAAGCACCTGCTTGGGGGTCCCATGCATGCGCTGTTTGGCTGATGATCTTTCTAGCTCGCCCGCCTACTCAGCACCATGTGAGGGAAACTTTGTATAGTTCCTGCCATTATGACGGAAGATACACTGGCTTGTCCGTCATTATGGCAGGGTTCAAGGGAATTTTTTACTCAGATCCTGGGATGACATCGTTATGGCTGATGATACTTTGGCATGCCTGCAAGGCCCATAACATGCGGAGGATATCATACAAATACATCTGCAGCACGAATGCATGTATGGCTGGTGTAGATAGCGGAGGGGCTGCAGCTGTCGGGGGAGCAGCGGAGGTCAGTGGCGTGCCTCTGGCGTAGTCTCAACGGCCGACTCGAGCGCATTCTGGCGGCGCGCGCGTCGCTGCACGGCCAGATCAGCTCGTCCATGCCCAACGGCGTCCAGGGCCGCGACTTTGCCGTCAACTTCCTAAAGGCGCGCACAACCTTTTCTCAGGGCTGACTGTGCAGTGGTTGACCAACAGTAACGCCTTCTTGACATACCCTCAGGGCTTGTGAGGTCCTCACCGGCTGCAATTATATTATCTATTTTATTGCAAGCCTTTGCAGGTTGGAGCTGCTCCTATCTGCACCGCCTGGCCAGACCGGATCATCATATCCTTGCTTGAAAATAGGGGGTTTAATAGGCATGATATGGTCGTTTAGGCTATATGATGTCAAGCGGTGCAAGCTGTGAGCACCCTTTGTGAGGATTTGTGCCGAGATGTCTGACGTGGGCGGCTGTGTTGTTGCAGGCGTACGAGTGCATGGACGCCCTGATGTTCAACCTGCGGCAGGAGCATGTGGTGATCTGCGACTTCAAGTCCACCTTCCATCAGGTGACGCCCGGCCGCTTGCCAGAACACCCCTTAGCGTTCTTGTCTCCCTTTCAAGGCCATGGGCTCCTTACAGACAAATACTCAACTTCCACTCTTTCCCATTGCATTCTTGCTTACATTCCCAAGGCCTTGGGCTGTCATATAGCCAAGATCTCATCTTATAATCTCCCTGCGCAAAAGATGATATGCCCCTGCCAGTGCAGTGTGCTTGGCAACCTAGTGCATGGGCCAGACGCCCTTCCATGGATTTCAAGTGTGTAGTCCTTGAGAGGCTGTCTCATTTGTCCTGCCAGACACCCTGCCATGTATCTGGAGTAATTTAGTCCTTGAGAGATTCTTACAATATGTCACAGCAGGCTAACAGAAAATCCGTGCTGTGCACCGCAGACACTGACGCCGGTACAGAATGCGCGCTTCATGGTGACATCCTTCCCATACTTCCCGGACACGGTCGCCTGCGCGGTCTGGATCGCCGCCATGGATCAGGATGAAGAAGCTTTGCGGCGGCTGCGCGCGCACGGCCTCCTCTGACCGGCTTCGCACAGCACCAGAGTACTTTGCAACGCGTGCATGACTGACCCTTGTAGGCTATCGTGCCCAGAAGTGCAAACTCCCCTGTGAGCCCTGATTGCAATCCACATCAGATTTTGGAGCCGGGAATGGGCCAGCAAGATCAACTATGTACATACTGCTGGGCTCCAACATCATCCTAGTGGGGATCTGACACACTCCTGGGGTTGGGCAGAAAGTTCTTAGCTCTAGGATACTCTGGACCCGCCCGGGAGATCTTGTCGTCTTCAGTTCTGTGCTGCCCAAAGTGCTGTGCAGAGATCAAGTCGTTGGAGTTGCCCAGGGGCCAACCTTGGATCTCTCGTAAGGCAGTGTCAAATTCAGGTCACCACATTAAAATATGGACTTCTCAACGCGCCAGCCAGATCAGCATGCACATGCTGCTAGGGCCGCCTCTGTCTCTGGAAGCCTGCCGAGCTAGATTAGTTGGGTGTTGATCCTTGAAGCGGGACCACCTAACTGCAGAGGAGCGCTGGTGTGACTGGCGAGAGGCGGTCCAGGGGCGCTCCTGCTGGGGGCCTTTGCCCTGAGATTAAATTGCGGTTGCCGATGTTAGGCCAGCAAAAGGTATATGGAATGTTGTCAAGATCCCCTGAACAGACGCAGAGACATGAGAACTGCTCCTGAGCAGCACCTCTATCACTGAAGGATTGACGCCTAAAGTCGCAAACAGCAACTGTGGCTGCACAACAAATCGATGCGTGCTGACGGAATGCGCAAGCAAGGATCATCTTTTGATCTGGCTCGAGCTCTGAATATGCAGCATCTAAGCTGGCTATGCATACAGAGGACCGTCTGGCAAAGGAAGGTGAAGTTTATGATTTGCTGCAGAGAATTGACTAGGGGTGTTTAGGAGAGCACGGGGGGCGCGTAGGCGTCGCCTTTGATGCAAGTGGGTGTCGAGGTTCAGGATCTGCGCATGCCGGGATGCGCTGTGGAGTCTTGTGTACAATTACATGCGAGGAGGTGGTTTTGTTGCTTTGGTGCTGCCTCCATTTCCCCATGCAGCGCCTGTTCATCTGGGGTTGCATAGGGGCAGGATGGAGGGGCGAAGAGAGGTTGCTCCAATTTGACTCTGTCACACGGATCGGAAGTACTACTTTAGTAATCACTGCATGTGCTGGGATTGACAGTGTGTTGTTTGGGACAGAGTTTACTCCGGTTGCTTTGTTCGCTTGAATCTGTTTTACCTTGGATGGCATGGGTGTTGGTGCCATATGGCAGCAATGCAATGCCAGATTGAATGCGCTTGTTAAGTGACTTTCTCAATAAAATTGGTGGCGCATTTCTCACTGAGTGGCACTGCATCTTTTGGTCTTTTGAATGGCCCTCTGCTTGCGACTTGGGCTGTTCTGTCGCAGCCTGCACTGCATGTGCATGAGTTCTGTATAGCGGTTGAAGGTTGTCGGTTTTGCCAAGGATCCTTTCAAATCTATGCACCAAGCTGTCAACTAACAGAATGAATGCAATCCGATGGAGCCATTTGCATGAGACAGCTTTGGGAGATCTGGATTGCACTGCAATCCATGGCATGCACATGAGTGGTGCTCGCATCATATTGGCCAGATGCACAGAGCCTGCACGGGCGACTGCTCCTGGGACATCTAGCACCACAAACAGCGCTCCATCTGGCCAGAGGGCCTTGCATTCTTCCGTACAATCCGAAATGTCATGGTGCTGGGCCCAAAATTCGGTGGACAATTCCCGCCCAAAGTGTGGCTCGATTGGAGGAGTCAGATTTTCTGGGAGCTGACGTATGCCGAAAATCGCTGATACTTCCCGCGACTGCACTCCGAACGTAAGCAGAATTCGGTGGTCAGCCTGCCAGATCGTGTTGGCAGGGCCAGGATTGCCTTGGTAGAGTAGTGTGGCGTAGGTAGCGAGTAGAATTGAGAGGACTTGACACTGGGGCCAGCAAGGATTGGCTAATCGGCCATGACGGCAGCCGAGGAGGAAGCCTCCTCTGAGTGCGTTTCCAACATGCAGCCATCGAGCGGGCTGTGCTACAGGCAGAGACGGTGCCCGATCGAGGCATGCAGTCCCTGCATCTCCACAGAATTGACAGCCTCCAAATTTGACGGTGGCTGCCGAGGGCGGTTCTCGGATGCTGCAGAAGCCGGCTTCCGCACGCCACTGCCGATGTGCCAATCTGCAGATCTTGCAGGTGTGTAGGGCGTCATTGCTTCCATCTAGTTGTAGTGATCTCAATTGCTCTGCGTTTTAAGCGCCCCTGAGGGCTCGCGGACTCACGAGGCACAATGACGGTCAAGCAATCTTGCGGCCGAGGTTCAATTGCTCCTGAACGAGCACGCAGTGATGGGATCGCCTTGATGACCTCGTCCGATCCCGATCGGGCGTATAAGATGCACCTGCGACTTGGCTTCCGTCTGTCGTACTGGGGCATGAGTTCTGTTGTTTGCGCTGAGGGCTGTTGATACCATTGGCAATGCAGCTTTTCCCGCTAAAGCAGCACGCATATATCAGTAGCGCCTTTTTGTGCAAATTCACGGGCGGACGATGTTGGGAGAGTCTGGAGTGCCGATCTGGAGACGATTGGTCACGTTTTGTTTAGCCCTTTTCGCTTCTCGACGATCCAATAATGGTCGGGCAATGCATATACATTTGGTCTTTTCCAGGTTGCGAGGGCACTGGATCTGGCTGGCAGTGCTGAGCAGAATCCGCGAGCGCTGTAATGGATTGCAAACATCTTCATTGCCTTAAGAACGGGCCCGCCGCAGGTGTTTGGGTCGAAATGGGATTTGACAGTGTCGCGTTTGGCTAGGTTGCGGCAACTAGGTTGCGGCAACATTACTCTCAGGACCACACTGACAGCTCTTTCTCCCATCCTGTCGCAGACGGCCAGCCACAGCCCATCAGCGCAGAGCTCCTGCTCACAGCTCAGAAGAAGCTAAGGGAGGCGTATGAGTCCAACATCCCGGCCTGCCCAATGGTATCTGGCGCAGTCTTCAGGGATCAGGCAGCACAGATGCCCTTCAGCGGTTACAGCGCCCACTTTGAGGTCAAGGTGAGCAGATGGATGGATGCGTTCCCACAGATTGTGGCAGTCACATGGTCATTCAGCTTTCTGCGATCCACACCTACGCTGCGGGGCTTGCATGGGAAGGACATGCCAAAGTGCCGTCTTCTTTAAGCCGCCACCTTCTGCTAGCACCGTGTTCCTGACCTATTTCTCCTTTTGCACGAAGGCGATGCAACCACTCCTCATGGAGGCTCAGGGGAGCTGGCCCATTGGCGCCTGCACCCCGGCCCAACCAGGGTCCCTGCATCAACCAGGTTGGCACCTTACCTGCCATTTCACTGCTTCCAGCAATGAGTTTGCAGCAGGACAGGGCATTCGGCCGACACACGTCATCCCTAGGTGCTGAAATGGTGTATTCATGGCCGCAGAGGTGCTGCATCCGCAGAAGCCCCGCACAGTTGCTGCAAGCCAGGAGGCCGCAGCTGCCAGCAATCCTCAGCCCAGGTAATACATGGGCGGCTGCTGGCATTGAGCCTCTGCATATTACCTTAGCGCATTGCTATAAATACCTCTTGAGTACAGACTACTTTGGTGTGCTGATGATGAATGCTGGAGGCTAACATTATCAATGACACGATACTGGTAGTAAGACAGAGTTTCTCTGTGAAAATTTCTGCAGAATATCCAATAGAGATCAGTCTTTGAACCATCGCTGTTGAGCCACTACAAGAACAAACCCTGATCGGGGCAGTGATCAGTGCTGCTGATTGGAGCAGTGAGTCTGAAGTGCTCAGGGTTACTCTGCAGGCTGGAGGCGAATGCGCCGAAGCAAAGGAGGGCCAGGGGTGAGGAGAGCGATGAGGACACGCTCAGCAGCAGCAGCAGCAGCGGCTCCAAGAAGCGCAAGAGGCAGGCAGTCATGTTCAGCAGCATGCAGCCGGACTCCTGGTGGGAGCACCAACTCACCACTTTCATCCCTTGATCAGTGTGTTGCTGGCAACCTGAGCATGCACTCGGGCGATCTCGTAATACAAAGCAGGATCCGCTAGCCTTTTTCTCTTCGTGTCGCACTGCTCTCATCTGAAGACCTCCTGGATGGGGTAGTGTGATACGAGCCCGTCTGACACATTACTCTACAAGAAGATTGCAAGCATGCCATTTTTTGCTAACACCTGGCCATGGAGACCATGCTGTGTGGGCTGCAAGGAAAAGATTGTAAGAACGCAAAGGAAACTTCTCGATTGTGTCATCATGCTGAGGTGACGTTGCGTGCCTGGTTTGGCAGGGCTGCTGAGCTGGCGCTGCAGCAACGGCAGCTGCAGGCACGCGTGGAGCAGCTGGAGGGGTACAACGCTCACCTCATCCGCCAGCTCAGCGCCACTCTGCGCACGCTGCGCTCCGAGCGCGCCAACACCCACGCCGAGATCACGCGCATGCACCAGAAGGTGGCCTTCAACCTTACCTTTCGAGCTTTTTGCTATTTTGGACGATTGCTGGGTCTATGCAGTATATTGCATGGCAACAGGTGCAGCGCGAGTTGATGCGTCCACAGTCTTCAAGCATTTGCAGTGCAGAGACCTTCTGCCGGCGTGTTGAGAAAGGCAGACAAGACTTTTTGCTTTGCAGGAAATGTCACAAGCATCTGTGCCGCAATTTCAATCAGGTTGCGTTGGCAAGTACTAAGAGACAGCAGCTGTGACCAGCGGTCGTGATTATCCGTTCTTGTGCACGCAGTGTGCCGCGCTGGCCGCGTTTCTGCCGCCGTCGGTGGCCGCCTTCGCGCTCGGCAACCCGCCGGAGATCGCGGTCAACAGCCGGGCCGCCCTCCTCCGCTCACACTCCTCGCCATGACCCACCCCTTGATCTACCCTAGATCAAGGGGTGGTGATCCACCCAGACATCCACCCAGCCGCAATTGCCGCCTGCTTACACCCACCATGCCCTTCATCTCTGCTGAGTCAGCCGCTACGCAAGGGCAGAGACTTGGCCTGAGAGCAGCCTTCACAGGGGAATATTGAAATTTGTTGGGGAGGGAGCATGCAGACAGCTAGCACATGAGGGGCCCAAATTTCCTTGCAGCACTGTTTCAGCACTTCAGGGCCTCATAAGCTTACACCGGATGCCAAGATAGAAAGTGCGGCCTGTGGAAATACCAGAATATCACACGCATGATCCAGCTCTTTGTTTTGGGGGCACAACGAGCCTCTCGGGGCGTTTCCAATTCCTTTCTACCATTTCGATGGTTGGCCAATTTTGCCGATGGCCCGCTTCCCACTTTGGTGCATTGACTTTCCGCATGTTGGTCTGAATAAGGGGCAGTCAATGCACACCTGTCATTCGGCCTCCGTTTGTGGCAAGGCGCAAATGACAGGTTAGAGTGCTTTCACTTTCACTTTCCATCGTCTTCCTTTTCATGCAAAGTAGGGAACCTAGGCAAGCTCGCAGGACCCGTTGTGAATTCCCGCCAGGATGGGGACTTGGTATTCACAAAAAGTTTGGAGGCAAAGGTAGCTATTGCTTAACCTTGGGAGGACCGTCGTCTGCTTGGGGATTAAATTGCATTCATGACATGAGGCCCAGTGAGGGACTCTGTTGCATTCAACATTTATGATTAAATGTGCCTTTGGAGCCTGATGGGGGTTTGAAGAGGTCAGCATGCTTGACCCGATATTGAGGTCCCAAAAATAGTTGAGCGTGGAGTAAACAGCGGTGTGTCAGATTAGCAAAGAGGGCCATGGGAACTAGCATTTACAAGCAGACAGAGAGGTATTAGCCCCACTGGGGGCTAGCAGCAAAGAGTGCAATTTTTATCTCACCCCATCATGTTGAGAGCTGAGAGAGATTGCGGAGGGCAGAACTGGTGAAGAGCCATAGAAAGCCGAGGTGTCTCTAGATAGCCGCGAAAAAGAAAAACACATCTTCAGTGCCTATTACCAGGCAACGAGATGCCCAATTTTGTCAGGCCTCTGTATCCTCAGGGTAGTGGGGCAAAAGAGGTCCCAGGTGCATGCTGCAATGCTGTGACTTTCGCAGGCGCCTGGCTCCGAACCAGGGCTGCAGAGGGACCAAAGAATGATCATCTTAAGTGCCAATAACCGCCAGCACAGTGGCTTCCTACCATGTGTTGGTCTTGCTGTTTGGAACAGATCCATGTCTTCAGCGTTGTGTGTGATCGCTGCCCTGACACATCTGCCTGCCAAGTGCGTCCGGCCTTTGCCTGTTGACCATTTGCGGCCGCGCACTTGCCTCCCTTTGCATAAGCCTGGGTGGCGGCTTGTGAGGGAGTTGCTGTCATTGAAGGTTACATGTGTAGTCACCCACCTGCCTGCCTGCTGGCAGCGTGTCATTCGGGGTCTTTTGCTGTACAATCGAAGTGCTCACAGGGTCGGAACATTAAATCCTTACACCCACCTGATTTAGTTTTCTCCTGGCTTGCTCTGCAGCGCGCGGTGTTCGGCGTTGCAGAGCTCGCCGCATCATGTGTCAGAGGTTATGTCCTTCTGTGCCTCCACTTTCTGGGTCACAACACCGTCTTGCGTGAATAATGTGGACCACTTTCTGCCTCAGGGTCTTTGGCAGCGTGACCTGCTTGTGTGCTCATCTGATCTGGCCGATTTCCCACAAGCTTGGCTTGTGCGCAGAGATTTGGCAGCATCCTCAAGGAGAGTTTTGCCCACTAACGATGAAAGCAGTGTCATAGATGGTGAACCTTCTTTCTGTTGCTGGGATGTGAAATGCGTTCTTGGGATTGCCGTTCAGGGGATTGACTTTGCACTGCCAACCTTGAAACTTCTAGAAGCGGGTCAAGGAAGACTTGACTAACTTGTGCAGCCCTGAGGACTGTGGTATATGCTTGGAGGTTGTAGGATGATTGGACGGAACAAAAGATTCGTCAGGGCTCACTGCATGCAGCATGAAATGAAGTGAATGTTGATCTTCAATGGGGTGGTTTTTATGATGTGAGCCAAATGGGTGGTTGTGTCACAGCGCAGTGCTGTCATGCCTCAGGGCCTGCCTATTTGGTTCACAGATAAGCTTCTCATAAGTGCTACCGCTCCATTCTATTGCGAGACAGCCGTTTAATTGTCATCTATGGGGGAAGTCATTGCCACCATGCATGGCAGTCAAGGCGTCTGTAATTTTATTTCTTGGGTTCTGACGCATCTTCAGATGATCTGAGTGAGATCTGACAATCCTGAGCCCAACCTGATCACTGCGTGGCAACTATGAGCCTGTGCGTTTCTTGGAACCATCATGGCATTTCTTTATCTAGCTTACAATTATAAATAGCATCATGATGGATTGATTAAGGCATTATTGCATATTGTCTCTGTGGATGCAACATCAGCCCGCACGATGCCTCGGGACTGCTCAAGTAAAAGCACACCTTCAAGGATGGCCCAGACAATTGCAATGCATCACCATCCACAATCTGGAGAGTGATGCTGAGATGCAGGTCAATGTTGCCATTTGATAAATACAAGCACTTTTCAACCCAAAATGAGTGAAATAAAATGTCACACGACACTACTATCTGCATGCGGAGCAAAACTACTAAGAATCAAACAGATCACCGTGCACTTGTACACTTATTATATCCTGTCAATCCCCACTGGACATTAATCCCCACCCTCCGCCATTTGTTTCGGCAACATTCGTACTTTATTGGCCCCTGCCAGCTTCATGGACCATGCTGCATTGGTTGAGGGCACACTCAAACCCAGTCTAAACAGCGCCCTTGAAGGAGAAGATATGAAGACCCAAAAAGACTGAGCCTGGAGAGACTGCATCCAACAGCAACCAAAAACCTCTTCAAGGACCTGCCCTGACATGTGACAGTCAACCACACCACAACACCTTGTCACTTCAACGTGTGCCATACCGTTTTCCACAACCAACAACCACACAAGTACAATCACCCATATGAGACCTTGTGCACGCCATGGCACCTTTCCCAAAAACCCACATGTTTGTGTTTGTCTAGACTGGCTCCGCCCAGATGCTGCAGAAGCATGGCCTGTACTTAGCTTCAGTTTCTGCTGAACCTCTCTGCCACTCCTGGACGCACTCAGCAGGTGTTGCTGATCTTGCAGTGCCTAAACTTCACATTGGCTGCTCGCGCTCACCAGGTCTCCTTGGCTTTCAATTGCATAGACTTGCCGTCGGCTGCAGGTGCTCACGAGGTCTCAGGATCTTGTAGTGCCTGGAGATTCGACGCCGGCTGCGGGCGCTCAGCAAGTCTTTGGGGCTTTCCAAAAGCCTGGAGAATCTCACGTCGGCTGCGGGCGTTCAGTAGGTCTCCTTGATCTTGAAGTGGGTGAATTCGAGCATGCACGCGGACTTGGTGTTGTACTGGCGCAGGTCCAGGCGCTCCAGCAGGGCGGCCTTGTCGCGCAGCTCCGCGTTCTCCAGCTTCAGGCGGCAGTTGCGCTCCTTCAGCGCGCTCAGCTGCCGCTTCTGCCGCGCCAGGTCATCCTCCACCTGCGCGCGCAGGAATCCTTGCTTATGGGACAATTGTAATACTGTAATAAATGTACTTATTGCCGCAAAAAGAATCATAAGATTCTAAGGACCTCAGAGATCGGGAGTGCACAGAAGGCCCATGCAAGGCCCCAAAGAGTCCACGCAGTGATCCTGAGTGGCGCGCTGCATATCGCCATCCAGCAGCCCTCTACTCATCCCTTCAGCTGCATGCTTGCCCCCGAAGCCCAGTGCAATTGAGACGCTGTGAACCTTGGTGCTTGGTGAAGAGAATCTTGGTGGCTGAGGTTCAGAGAATACCCTGTACCAGTATAGCAGGAGGAAGATCCTACACTGCTGTGGGGTGAGCTGTGGATCTCAGCCACTCAAGAGTCCCACAGGAAGCCAGAAAGGGGCTCGAAGGGGGGCCACAAGAGGGCAACTAATCGGCGAGTTGGCTCTATGTAAAGGGGTCCCAATTCTTGGGCTCCTTGACGGAGGCCCGGTGAGGGATGCAGGAATTTCATCAGAGGAGAGTGGCACACATCGTAAGCACCAAAGTAGGGAGCAGGGACTGCCTCGCTATCTAGATTTCAAACGGCTTTGATGTTCGTCAAAGGGGGCAAAAGCAGGGCACCTGTTTGGCGAGGTTGGTGGCGCGGTCGGCCTTGGCGAGGTTGTTGCGCGAGGCGGTGCGCGACAGGTCGGCGATGCGCAGCACCTTCATGTACTCCTGCTGCAGCTCAGCAAACTTCTCCGCCATCACGCACTTGCCCGCCACCAGCTTGGAACGCGACTCCGTCAGCTCCCGCACCACGCGCATCAGGTTCTCGCACTCCTGCGCCTGCACAGCGCAGCGTGCACCCGGTCAGCCGCGTTCCCTGCCTAAATATGAGGGAGCAAAATACACTGTAGAATATCCAGACCCAGTGAGGATTAACAGGGTGAGAGATGTTCCTTGATCCTATGGCGGAAACCCACAAGCACCCGCAGTGTGCAAAACTGTGTCCCACGACGCATGCAAAAGAACAATTGCAGCACCCAGATTTTGCCGAAAGCAACATTGCAGCATATAGATCTTGCTTTATAATGCAGGCTATGGTTGTGACATGCAACAACATAGCCAACAAAAACAGCATTGCATTCTGCCCAGGATGCGACAAGCAGTATCGGATGACACTGATTCGCCATGCATGCTGCTTGCGGCAGTTGTGCTGACATCAAGAGCCAGCCCTTCTCAGCATGACTTGATGGATGCATTATCGCCGGGCCAATCAAAGGCCCAAGGAGCAGCAAAACTGTGCTCACCTTCCTCTTGGCGGCGTCAGCAGAGTACTTGCGCTGCACCTCCTTCTCTGAAAGATCCGCCTTGAGCTTGTCTGCAAAAAACACAAGCCAGAAAAATGACAAGACCTCTTCACGAACCCAGTCCCGGCCCCTTGATCTTGTGAATACAGGCAGACTTGGATGAAGGGTGAAATCCATATTCAAGCCTTGCTCCACAGGATATTTGTGATAGCAGCCAGAGATATTGGCGGGCAAAGCAATGTCACGAAAGAGATGCACAGCATGGGGTCAATTTTACCGATTTACTCAAAGACTGCAAACAAGGCTTAGAAGGGAATGGTTGCTCACCAATGGTGTTGAGGAGGGCTTCCTCGTGGGTTTGCTCCCTGAGCTCGATGCCATCCACCCCCAAGGCTGTATCAGGGGGACCAGTCGTGGGGGACTTCCCAGCAGCACTCACAGGCAGAGCACTCGGCTGTGCTTGGCAATTTCGAGGCACCCTCAGCACCAGCCGAACCTCATGGTAATCCTGCCATGCACAGTAACCCAGTCACACGTCACTCCTGCGCTCTAGCGCAACGATAAAGGCTCTAGCTCTGGGCTGAGAGGCTCTGGGACACGACCAGTATTCCGCACGACACAGCAGACACAAGGAGTGTGCTCAATACTCTCACAGTGGGGGAAAACAATGCTGAGCAACGCTGAGATGTCCACCTGGCCTGAAGCTTGCGCTGATGACTCAGCTCTGCTGGATGTGCAGGGCGCTGCGCTGCTGCTTGGAGATGCTTCAAGCCGCAAGACATCCTCTCCGTCACATTGCGAACACTGCATCCAACATCAAACAGCCGGTCAAGAAGCCAGCCCCAACACACAAAGGGGCAATTCCAGTGCGGCGTAGTGAGCCAAGGGCAAATCCAAGGTCACAGTAATTCCCATGCACATTTCCATTGGCAGCACCAGTACTGTAGCTGGCTGGCACCGCTGGCAATTTGACAGCAAAGAAGATCCAAGACTGACCGTGATGAAGGTTGGGGAATTTGTCTGCACGATGGCTTCCAAGAATGCTGCCTTGCCATGTTGGGCATGCAGGATCTGCGGCGTGGTCGCTCCCTCGCTGATGCTGCTTCCTACCTCGCTGCTGCTGCAACTTGCGAGGAGGGCCTCCTCATGTAACCCAGCACTGCCCCTTGGAGTGGATGGGCCCATGAACACCTCTCTTGGGGGTGGAGAGGGCCAGGCTGGTAACACAGCTGCAGCTGACTTACTGGCTGGCTCAATTTCGAGGCCTTCCATGCTGCTGACTGGTGCAGGGCGCAATCGTTGCTCTGCTTCTGTGCCAAGCCTGCCTGGGTCAAGATGTCAGGCTGCTCAAGATCCTGACGTGCTCCACTGACTTCACCAGGCTCGCCTCCTTCCCGTGCCAAACGCTCATAAGCAAGTGCCTGAGACAATCGAGAAAAAATGGCATCGAATTGGGTCTCTCCTCGTGCAAGGTGTCCTTTTTGGGGCTGCCTACAAGTCTACGTAAAGCGACCTGTTGTAGCTCCATTCGAAAGCTGTGCAGTCTCAATAAAAGGAAATTATGAATATCATATAGTCGCGGGCGATTAAAACACAGGAAGCACCAAAAAGAAAGAGTGGTGGTCGTTGTTAACAAACACAATCCCAGACCCTCTGTTAAAAATTCGAAAGATCTTTGACAGAAGTCAGCGAACTCGAAAATCTAATTGCTTCAAAAAAGTAGGTCATATCATCAATGCAATCAGCCTTCCTAGCAGGCTAAGAGACACTCAATAGACTTAATCAGTGACAATCATGGATCCACGCTCAACCGACATGTTGCGCGGGAAACAGTACCCCTCTGTGATAAAGAAAACACTTTAATCGGATTTCCTTGAGTGTTAGAACTCAGTAAGACGAGTCACGGAATCAGAAAACGCCGACTGCTCACCTGATTACAATTCTGTGTCAAGCCATGCATTTAGTGTGCCGTGACTGGGGAAGTATCTTGACGACCAGAAACTTCACTTTCAAGAACGTACGTTCAAAGCTGACATTCGAGACCACAAGAGGAAGCCAAGTCGGCCAAATCGCGGTCACTCACCCGATCCTGCGTCACACCACGTGGCCAAATTCTTTACAGTTAGTGATCCTTTTGCAGAAGGGTTGCCAGCGCATGGATAGAGACATGATCTCTTCTGATGCAAGGAGTTCCTCCTCAAGAGGGACATGCGTGGCCATGCGAAATATATTTAAGAATCTGTAGCCACGCATTGCAGATGATGTCATGCATGCAGAGGAATGCTCCCGTCATCATGATGATCTCTCCAAACATCATTATCGTGATGATCATCTAGAGATCCTCCACAGCATGTGGAGGATCCAACATCATGCGGATGATCCATCTATAACATCCAATCAGGCGGACCTGCCAGATGGCCTAGACCTTCTTTAAAGCTCTCAGAAGAATCAGGACGGCCTGATATTTGAAACACAGCGCCAGAACAATTTCTCCGCAAATTTCTGATACTCAATCAGGTCAAATTATTGGAATGGCATCTGCAGCATTCCTATGTTCTGTATCAGAAGGAGCGGACACCAACTGAATTGCATCGATCATTTGTCCCACTGTACAACCGACAAGCCAGCCTCTATGCGCCCATTTAAACCTGTAGGTTCCGTGTCAACTTTAGTACCCTCACTTCCTGAACAGTCATCTTTTACTGAGTTCAATAGTCTGTAACATAAGCTCCACAACCCCTTTTAATATCAATGAGATATTGCTTATACGCCTGCCCCCCTGGAGGTCTGGCCCTTCACTCCGCTGCAGGACATGAAGAGCGCCAGAGCAATCCCACAGAGCCTCCCAATCTCACCTTTCATCACCTGCAGCAAGCCAATTATGTCTATTCAGCCTGTTCATTTTGCTGCTGCATTTGCACTAGGATGAGTAGTTGAGGCAGGTCCATAGCATGCCATTCAAAGGCACGCATGCACTGAGTGTCCCTGGCTCCTCAAATAAAAGAATCTAAGCAAAGGGACAATGCAAGACATTAATGCTTCGCGAGCACCAACTGGAAGAAAGGGCTGCCTCGCGGTGTATATGCGGGTTAGTGACATACAGGACACCTCCGGCCCGGGAGCACAACAGACCGCAGTGCATAACTCAGTCAAAGGTGGGAAATAACATGGCCGATTTCAACGGGGAGCGGCTTGCCTCTTGGGCGCTTGGGCGGCTTGGGCGCTGGTCTGCGTGGTGCGCGGCTGCCGCGGGAATGTGTAGTCGAGGCACGTGCCGTTCGATCGCGCACTGTACCGCAGCGGCGCGTCGGCCGTGTTGGCCGTCTTGCCCGGGTTCTGCAGCCTGCACCAGAGAGAAGAATGGGTTCTCATTGCCCATAACTGCTGCAGCGGGGCAGAAGATCACGCGGAAGAAGGCGTCTGGTGCCAGTCCCATGATAGGGACTGATAACACGAATGCAAGAGATGGAATGACTCTGGCTGGCAGATGAGTCAGCCAAAGGGGCCAGATACTGATGCTCTGCGTGGCCATCTCAGACTCATCTCTGCAGTTTGCTTCCGGGCTTGCTGCAATTTCCCAATAGCGTACTGCAGGACAGATTCCCCTTTCTAACCTGCCGCAAGACTTGCCGTTGCCGCCGTGCATGCAGAATGCCCTAGCGGCATCGTCGCGGTTTCATTCTTTCCTTGTCACTTCTTTAGGCACTCACCCTGAGCCAATCCAGAGAAAATAGGCCTTGCCCAATTTAAGGTAGGACACGGACTGGCCAGAGATGGGCAAGGAGCACTGAAAGAATTGAGGACTCATTTTCAAAAAGACTCACCCGGAGGCGATCCAGAGGAAGTAGCGCTCGCCCTGCTTGAGCTCGGCGAGGCCGGCCTCGCAGATGGACTGCCGCGTGGTATTCTGCGCGCAGATGGAGCCCGGGATGGCGTACTGCAGCGTCGAGTTAAATCCGGCCGCCGCCCACTCCAGCGTCTTGTTCGTGTCCGTAATGAATGCCGCCAGGTCCAGATCCGAGTAGGACGCCGACTTCAGCTGGCCTGCAGGTATGCCCCAGAAATTCCTCAACAACAGACACCCAATTCGTTGGAATTTTCCGGAGGTTGCAGCCTGCTCCTCCTTGCTCCTCCTGATTGCATGGAGGACATCGATATTGATCTGACCAGCAAGAGGCACACAGTAATGACCTGCAGTTGGACTAACTTCTAGCACACTGCAGAGTCACTGAAACTGAAAAACCAAACGTGCAATTTGGTCACTGAGAGAGATATGTCCCTGGAGGGCACGCACCCAGCAGCTGGTAGCGGATGCAGGCCGCATTGGTGATGACAGTGACCAGCTCGATATCGCCGTCCGCCAGCTTTGCAAAGTCAAAGAAGAACTGCACAAAGAAACACACATAAGTAAGCCTGGAAGCTAATGACTGGCAAGAGATTGCCCAGCAGCATGTTTAAATAAACGTAAGTTTCTCCCTTGAACATCGGCTGCAAAGCTGCATCTCCCTTTGTATTGCAGTGTGTCATTTGATCCCGAGCATGCATGCATGTGAGGAGGTTGGCGGGAAGTTTAGGACTCACCGGAGTTGTGCCTGTAATGTTGCTCTTGGGTGCTGGTGCTGGCGAGGGCGGCACCTTTGTCGTGGTTGCCTGTCCACCGGCATCAACAGACACCTGCGTGCCCGCATTCTTGCACACTGCGCAGAACAACACCAATTCAGATTTATCATTCACAAGTTCTCGCATCCGCCGCATGCGCCATTTGCCATACTGCGATGGTGAGAGCACTCGCGCCAGGCAGCTCCAATGTACGCTCTGCATTCCCTGAGCTGCAATGTTGTTAAGTTCTTCTAGTATGGTGCACAGACTGGTCACACAACTCAGCAAGTGAGGGGGGCACACGGAGAAGGGAGGTAATCTTGCAGGTACTGGGCCAAACAAGGTGCAAATAGGATGGGGGGAGGCACACTGTGTTGGAGTGAGGCATGGCATCAGCACAGAAGTTGTTACCTGTAGAGTTTGCAGAGTAGGTTGCAAACTGGTAGAGCACATCTGCCGAGCCAGAGCTGGCAGTGTTGGCGATCACCATGACATAGTAGTCAGATGAATCCACCTTCACTGTCGCATTCCCCTTTGAGGCCTTTATGAAGCTCGACCCTGCTATCGGCTTCTTCTGCGTGATGTCATATGACCCCCTGCAGTATGCACAGCATCACACTGAGCGCCCCTTCAGATCACTTGCAGTCTCCTCTTCACTCGAATGTCCACAACAGTGCATGCTGGCTTCAGTATAGGCTGCCCACGGATTGTCCCAATGCTGAGCCTTTTAGTGTTATCTACAAGACATGCAGGATATCAAGAAGGGCAAGATCAGAGCATCACCTGTCTGTCACAAGGCTAACAAAGTCATCATAGGTGGAGACAAAGGCGTCCACTGGGGCTGAGCTGGCGAAGGCAACGTAGAGGCAGCCAGCGCCAGCAGCCACAGGCGTTGTAGTCAGGCTTGATGCATTGAGCACCGTGTTGAATCCTGTCAGGGACTGCGGCACCTGGATTGTGACTTGGGAAGGGCTGATTGCATTCAGCAGCAAGCTCCCGGTCTGCACACAGCCAGAAAGTAATCTTACGAATGCGTGGTGGTGGTCGAGTTCATGCAATATGCAGAGGCCTGATATTGTCACTCAGGAAGGTGGCAATGCTCAGCGGTCCTAGACTGAACTGTAGCAAGATCCCCACAATATATGGGCGTTACTGACTAGAACTGAGTGCCAGATATTAAACCAATTCTCATCTTTAGTAATATAGCACGAGACATGAAAGTGCATGCTGACACGCCTTTGCACAACCAAGCTGTCAATGTGAGCAACTGACAAAACCCAACAACGATTTGCCTTGTGCCTCACGTATAGGCACTGACTTCAGGTAGTATAGTCTGACTGAGAAGATCTACTGCTGGAAGCAGCCCCGCTAGGAGAGACACGCACCACTAGAAAGCCTCCATCCCGAGTCGCGTTCACGATGGTGCTGGTAATGTTGTTCGCGTTGGCAAATGACGAACCTGCAACGCTCTGTTGCAATCTTCTACCCCTCTCCTTCACTACGTTGGATGGCTGCCACCGCAAATTTCTCACGTTGCTGGTGGTTAATCTGTCGAGCTCAGCTGCTTGCGAAACAACCACCAGGCAGGCGATCGCCAGGGTTAGCACCGACCGGCTCATGCTCCTGTCAGCCTGTACGCCAATCTGGTGACGATGTGCTACTTGCACCTCTCACGGCCTGCATATGCGCACCATCTCGCTCTCCTTACAAATCAACAGGTTCCGGAAAGCCGTTTTGCGATAGTGAGTGATCGACGCCAATCTTGGCTCCACAGCCTGTCCCGTTTACGTTCACGGTTTTCAGCTTCGCATCGTTTCCTGTGTTCTTTATATGGATTTCGAAAGGAGAAGACGGAAGACTGAAGGTGGAGGTGTGGTTGGGATCTCACAAGAGACAGTACTGGTGGTGGCTGTGGATGGATCGCCTTCGATTCCAAGGTTCAGGTGGCTGTTATCTGGTGAGCACGCCTTTTACACTGCCTTATAAGCGTTTCAATAGGCCCTCGATCGAACACGAATCAATTCTTGTGCCCTTTAATCTCCCGATGCTGACAACTAACCGACTGTATGTTTGCAACAGCATTGAAGAGGCTCTTGAAGCGATACTGATTGCTTTGCCGTACACGATAGGTACGTTGTCGAGCCCTTGCTTTGTCGCTAAAATAATTATCATATTCAACACAAGGATTCCGAATGACCGTACCGAGATTGTCGTGCCTTTGTCACACTTACTCTCAGCGCAAGTCGTCTTCATCTTGTTTTGGGTGCGTACATGACTAGGGACTTCTTGAGAAGCTCCACGGACAAAAACGACCCCGTGGACGAAGGAGACCGTGGGACTACTGACAGGCTTACTGGTGACCATCCATCCTTGACACTGTATCTGATTTTCTGTGCAAAATTGGGTCCTGCTTGCTCTTGTGAAATGTTCCCGTCCTGTCTCTGGCCTGCTGCCATTTTTTAACTCAGCGAGAATGCACACTTCAATCTAGGTTTCCAGTTGTTGATCTGTTATTGCACCCATTGTAGGCCAGCATATTCTGTTTGGCACAATTCCTGACTAGCTACGGCTGGGGGGCATACTCTCAGAGTCTGACAGGTACAGTTGAAGTTGCCTTCCCAACCATTTATCAAAAATCATTTTGCAGATCAATGCGGCAGCCCCTGTGGGATGTGTTGGGACACTTGTTGGGGCTGCACAGGCTCTTGCAGCTCTGGTAAGAGCGCTCGGACCTTCACTCGGTGGTCTCGGCTGGGGTGCATTTGCCAAGATGGGATTCGAGGGGCATCAATACTTGCTGTTTGCCTTAGTCGTCGTCATTGCATTTGTCGCGCAGTTTTCATTCTCGTCCTTGATCTGCCTGACCTGCACACAGATTAGTCGAGTGCAGTGTGCATCGTTGAATGGGGATTTGATCTAATTTCATGAGTATTGTGCTGCTAAATCTAAGTTTTTAGTGTGTGAGGGTACCATTTGGTTCTATCTGACATGCATGTCAGATGTGGTGTATGTTCCTGTACGCACTGTGACTTGACCAGTCGATGTGGCCGTGGCGTTTTCACTGGATGTTATGCAGGAAGACCTTTAGATGACAGATGCAAACAAGTCATTGAATATTAATTTGAACAAATTCAGGGAAGTTGTGGCCAATAAAAATCAGTTACACACGTTCAGGGGCTTTGCCCAAAATGTATTTTCTTCTCTAGCGCTGAGGAGCAACTATAAATGTACATGTAAAGCTTGAAGATTTTCACTCTCATTCTGGGTTCAGCTTTTCGCACTGTCAGTAATGCCAAGACGGAATAAGACTCACTCAGACTCACACAACTCAGCTTCTCATGGCAGAAAGCCTCAGTCTCCTTCAACTGAAATTTCTACAGTGCACATGAGGTGGACCACCCAACAATTGTGTTGTCACTTCTATGGGATCTGCTCTACAGGTACATCTGCAAATAGAGAAGAAGAAGCTCGTATCTGCATGCCAAAGCTGTAAAGCCAGGCCATTTATAATGCTGCACAACATTTGGTGCAAACGACCACCCTCAGCACACTGTGGTGCCAGCATGTCCTGGGAAGAAAACCCTCAATCAGCACAAATATGTTACACCTGCGAGGCAGTCCTTCTTCCCTTCATTGGCGCTCGATCTGTCTTGATGTTGGCATTCTCTGTTGGCTTATATCTGAAGGGCAGGGAGCTTTCATAGGGACCCTGCTTGCGCACTCTCTCCTGCCACTCGCACTCCAATGCTGCACTCCCTGACTCACTCAACAACGGCTGCATTGCTGTCATTGCCTTCCCGGCCATCCTGCCGTGCTTCGCCAGCTGAACGTGTGACATCATCTGATGTCACACGTTCTGATGATTCATCCGGTCCACCTCTGTTATGTTCTGCCTTGACGGCTGTGACTTGCTGTGCACTCAAGACGGCTCTGACAGCTGGTGAGGGCTGCGCTGCAGGTCCGCTCGGTGTTCCAGGAGCGCTCTTGCTGCTCAACCGCCGCATGAAGCCTATTCTCAGGCCCATCCAGCGCCCCTGAGCTGCACTGGGGCCCCCCGGGCTGCCACTTGGCCCCTCAGTGGGCTGGTGCACATGCTCGGTCATGTCCTGTACTGTTGCTGTCACCTGTGAATTCAAATGCAGCCTCAATACTATACCTGAGTTATGTACAAGGTTCATACTATGAAGGTCAATTAATCAGGCGCTTGCAGAGCACAGGAGCTCTGGATGACCGGTATGACCCATTGCTGGTGGAAACTCAATTTGAACCTCAATTTGATCGCAGTTTGAAGTTTAAATTTAAGTATGACAGGGACCGCGAAGGAGAGACAGCCAGCCAAGATCCTGTGCAGCAAGGTGGGTTCCAAGCAGAGGGTGTATGGGGTGGGTGGCAGACAGCATTTACCCCCCGCTCACTACTTCTGTACAGCTTACTCATTGACAAACCCCGCAACCAGAAAACCCTATTTTACAGGGGTCTAGAAAGGATTCTATGATTAGGCATAAGGATGACAGGATTCTTAGGGTGGGGATTTAGCGCTGTTGGACAGGACAAGGGTCCAATATGTCGAAGCTGTAGAGAATTAGAGTGGTCCGCATGTAGGCTCTTGTCAGAGAATTGTTTAAGCCTCTACTCTTCATCTACCTTTGACTCGAATTCGGAATCTGCTGGTGTTTTTGAGCTCCCCAGCCTGTTTCTGCGGCTCGACTTGCGTTTGGGCAGGCCATAACATTGACGGCCCTAGATTGTCAGGTACTCCTCTAGATTGGGCGGATTAAATAGCGAGGGCCACTTACCCAGGACATCATGCGGCGAGCGATGGCAAAGCGAGGCAGCCCGGGGTAGAAGCCGCAGAGCACGATCTCCAGAGCGCGAACCATGGTGGCCACGATTATGGAAAAGACCACTGAGATGTGCAGCGCGATGTAGTCGTCCCTGAAAGGTATCCTCAGGCTTTGGCCCAGCCTCGCTGAATTCCTGGGTTTGGCAATCCAATACCATCAGGCTGTTCCATGCACCTTTACTGCCAGTTTTGACTCTGGGCAGAAATGGCATCAATTTCTGTTCAGCATGGTCAGGAGAGAGAGACCTCCATATTTAAACTCGTGACGCGTTCATATCATGGCGAACGATGCAGGAAATGAGTTCAAATGACTGTGAGAGGGAATTAGGGCATGCGGTCTCACCAGCTCTCAAAGAAGAGGTCCATCTTCTGTAAGCACAGCTGCTGCTGTGCAAGACCCACAGGATTGTCTTCCAGAGGCTGCATCAAACCACAGAATGCATTGATTGCTATAACACTCGAGGTGCAAGACCCCGAAATCTTGCAAAGCGCAAACCTGCCCTCGAAGTCATTCCTTGGCAACACAGTTTGCTGGTGACACAATTGGACTCAACAAAGTTTAGTGTGCATGACAAGAGACAGGAATGATGAGCAAGTCAGATGCCTCACCAGCATGGCAAACTCCATCTGGTTGACCAGCATTTGCTGCACGGCTTTGGCCACGCAGTCATTCAGGGACTTGATCTTTATCGCGAGCAGTCCCTCCAGCACATTCAGCTGCAGCATGATGAGCGCCAAGTGAACACTCTCGCGCAGCCACAGCGATGCTGCCACTGTGAAATAGAGCGTCACTGCCATCGCACGGATCTCCCTTGTGATTGACCCTGCAAGTCCCATTTGACATGCAAATCAGACGCCATTTCCAGGTATAAGAGCTAGCCTTGACAAGCATCGAGAAGAGTGAAACGCAATAATCCAGGTGTTGCTTTACGTATTTAGTCCTCGAGGACCGTGTGTATTGACAAGCATCAAGAACAACAAAGCATCCTTCTGATGTGTGCAGTTTCTCAGAAAAAGTGGACCTGCTCTGGTTTGCAGTACATTCCATGGTTCAGACAATTGGCTGGAGAGATTTTGTTCAGAGAGGGCTGATGATGACTCACTTTTCATGTACCGGCGCGAATCGCCATCAAACTTGAACTCCATGCTCGAGTCTGATATTTCTCCAACTGGCGTTGTATCCACAATCTGTTTGTACAAGGCTGACATTCCCGCCTGCCATTCTGTCAGAGTGGCATCTGTCTTGACGTAGGATCGCACTGCCTCATCCTGTGAGGCACAAAAGTGTGCAGGCAGGCAAACCAAGGATAAGGTGTACATTGAGATCTGTTTTTTACGTATTTTCCAAAGCCAGAAATTGCATGCAAGACAGCGTGTATAGTAAACTGGTAGATGCTGCTCTCTTCAATGAGATTTGGACCTTCCAGAGATGCAGGCTGCTCACCCTGGAGGGGATGTGCACAGGGTGATCCACATCAAACGTGAGCGCCTTTGCTGCTGCTGCATCAATGTTTTTGATTCCTGACCCTAGTTTAGCCTGTGATTAAAAGGCACACAATTATGCCTGCAAGAACCCAATGCGGGGCAGGTGCACGCTTGGCAATTCTCGACAATCATTCGATATTCTAGCGTACCAGGTAAGCCAAAAGTGCCGGTGCGATCGCTGCGAGTAGAAGGCTTCCCCACCATATGCACGTCCATGCGTACCAGTTCACACCAAGCCGCTTTTGCCTGCCCACACATGCGTGTTGTCAAGCCCGCAAGCGCAAGGGGATTATACCTAGAGTATTGAATGGTCATGCATTAAGATCGCACCAGTCTTTCTGGGTTCTGATGGATTTTGACGCGCTCAGGGTCCGATTCATGGTGTGGCCATTGAAACCTTGGACACTGAGGTGCTACCCAAATATTTCACTTTGTACCTGTATTCCTAGACTCACACTTAATCATCAATTATCCCGACATGCCCTTTAGAATATCATGATATATGTTCACAGCATTGCCCTTGCACTAGTGCTGCAGATGGTGCAGCAGGTCAACAGGATTTCGCGCTGTGCATCTTGAACATCTAAAATTTTGCAGTAGTAGCTCTATGTGGATTCCCGAAACAGCTTTATTGATGTTCCTGGACGTCCACAGCGCAAGATTGAGGGTGATCGGGTAGCCATGTGTGTATCACGTGGCCACATGACCGCATGACAAGCTGGAAAATGGATCTAGGCAATTCCTTTGGGCACAAACACCTTGTGACTCTTTAGCTGAGGGATTGAGGTCTTGTGGGAACACGGCCCGGGCGTGGATCCTCGCTCAGTTTGAAAATCTCACCATGAAGGGTCTCATGCAGGACTATCCGCTTGTTGTGACGAACATCTTGGATTATGCTGCAAAGTGGCACGGTGAACAGGTAATTTCGCCAAATTTTTAAAAGATCGTAAGATCGTGCTATTCATGCCTGCTTCTTGAGGAAAGCCACAGATCGCTCCTATTGAGACGTGGTGATCCTTATGGAAGGCTCAGACTTGATGTATATAAGGACGGACTGATTAACTATTATTTTCCTTACCCACCCAGGTCGTTGTATCTAGAATGGTGGAGGGCCCTATAAGCAGGGTCACATATAAGGAGATTCATGAAAGAGCGCGCCTATGTGCCCTAGCACTGCAACGATTAGGGGTCAATGAGGGAGACCGAGTCGCAACAATGGCATGGAACACATCCAGACATGTGGAAGCATGGCAAGTCCCCTTGGATCCTGGTACAAGCGCATGCAGGAAGCTGGCAGATATCGTTTCCATTTCTCCACTATTCTGCATTGCAGTCCTAATAACCTAGACCAATACTGTTTGTAACGCATGTGAACCACTGCAGGTATGGCATTATGGGGCTTGGCGCAGTCTGCCATACACTCAATCCACGCCTGTTTAAAGCTGACCTGGAGTACATAATGAACCATGGTGAGCCAATGCTTTTACTGTTTCAAACAGCTGAGCCATAAAGTCATCATCAAGCAATGGGCTGCTGCGAGGAGAGCATGCGAGTCTGGTGAGAAGCACTGAAGTTTTGAGTGTCATGGGGACCGTGCAGCGGAGGACATAGTACTGATATTTGATGTGGATCTGGCCGAGTTGATCGCAAAGCTGGCACCCAAGCTGCACACCGTCAAGAAGTACATCGTGCTCACCGACAGGGGCTGCATGCACAGAGCAGTAAGCCCCTCCCTCTTAGTCTCTAAGCCATAGGCCGGTTCGTTTGAGGCCTGTCCTCTTGAGGCAGTCATCAATCGGTCTGCTCAGAGGTCAAACCAGGGCTTAGGAATGAAGTGCAATTCCAGCATAGTACCCTCTTCTGTTGTAGCTGCCATTGGTATCTGCTGCTGACAAGAGGGCATGGATTTCTCAGGAAACAGCGGGGCTGAAGGGCGCTCTGTGCTATGAGGAGCTCCTGAAGCAAGAGAGGCCACGATTGCACAGCTTCCAATGGGTCAAGGTAGATGAGAACGCCGCGTGCGGCCTGTGCTACACTTCAGGCACCACAGGACGGCCAAAGGTGATTCCATTTGATTGAAAAGTATCCATTCTCATTTGACCCCTGCCAAAGACTGCCTTCTTTGTATATTGTTTCTATACATGCTGCGTCCCTCCCAACAGTCATATACATGAAAAATTGCAATATAAAGCAATATCTCGGATTGCCAGCAGTGCAGTGCACCTTGCCTTGCTGAGGAAACATTCAAGGTGCAGCTCATTTGTTTGTGATCTGCATTCTTGCTTCCAAATCCTGATAGCCTTCTGTGGCAATTATCGCAGTATCTTGCTGATCCCCAATCTGCTGCAAGTGTTGCTGGCGGGCTTACAGCGCCTTGTGCAATTGGAAAGCAACCCCCTCGTGTGCGCAAGCAGGGTGTGCTGTACTCACACAGAGCAAATTTCCTCCACGCGTTCACTGTGTCAATGCCGGACGCCTCTGCCATGACCAGCGCCACCACTGTGCTGGCAGTGGTGCCCGCCTTCCACGCCAACTGCTGGGGCCTGCTCTTCTCTGCCCCTTTGGTGGGCGCCAAGCTCGTCATGCCAGGTGCCGCCACCCCTCAAAGGATGTGCATGTCTGTAACGCAATCCACATTGGACCTTGCATGTGTTTGAGAGTACTCTTGGGGACAGTCTGCAAAGCGTGGCAATGCTGTGCATCTTCCCACAGCCCAGATGTCTTAAGGAATTCCTCCAAAAATGTGTCAGTCGGTGAGCCGGGCTGTCAGTGGGCATGTGGGTCAGGAATGGCTCAGCGGCATTCTATTGGATATGGTAACGACAGTGGTTCTTTAAGACGGTTTTTTGTGTGTTGTTGAAGGTCCCCTGTTGGACGGAGCCTCGCTGTATCAGCTTCTAGAGGAGGAGCGGTGCACCCTCAGCGCAGCAGTGCCCACAGTCTTCATGGGGCTGCTGCAGTACTTGAGGGACACCAAGCAGCGGCTGACACACCTCGAGACAATCACCATCGGTGGCGCTGCATGCCCAGCCCTTCTGATCCAGGCCTTCCAGGAGGAGTATGGGGTGGAGATGAGGCACATGTGGGGTGAGTCCTATATTTATGTTACCCATTGAGTGATACTGTAAACGGGTGCCGCCAATAAATGGTGGCCCATTGTGCCTTCCTCCCTGATGTGCCTTTCGTTCTTACTGTTCGATTGTCATGCAGGGATGACCGAGCTCTGCCCCATAGGCACTGTGGCTGGCTTCAAGGTGGGTGCGCTTTACTTTCTGACATTCCTCTGGCCATTGCTTGCTTTTGAAAGCTTCAGGGTCCATGTTCTAAATAAAGGCACTCCTGGGGCCACTGCTGGCTTCATGCTCTCTTGTTGCCATCTCTTGCAGGGCACCCTTCCGCCACTCAGCAAAGAGGAAAAGCTCGCGCTGCAATTGAAGCAGGTGTGCCCTGGGCCCGCTCCTTGACTGTCAGCCATATCTTGACAAGCAAATGAATATCCCAGAGCTACATGTCTTCCATACGAATGCCCTTTCTGCACTTTTGCGAAGGAAATTTGCTTACGTCAAGGAAGAGCGAGCGCCAGAAGAGGAAGGATTTAAGCGAGATCATTGAAGTGGGAAACTTTTGTGCAGGGGCGGGTGACCCCCTTTGTGGACATGCGCATAGTGGACGATGAAGGGCAGGAGCTGCCGAGGGACGGGAAGGCATACGGCGAGCTGCAAGTGCGCGGGCCGCATGTCATCCAGCGCTACTACCGGGTGCGCACCACCATCCTGCGCCACATCATTGCTGAATTTATTGGCTGGCATGCACGCCAGAAGACATGACTGCCGTGCTGCTCTATTGTTGATACGTAGCTGAGCTGCCGAGCAGGCAGCCTGCAGTTGCACTGGCACTTGTCGGGTGCCCCCTGCGAGCACAACAGAGATGTTTCAGACTTGATCAATGCCTCTTTTTCCTTGACAGGTTCCACTTTTTTGGAGGTGTGGGAAGTAGGATGCCGTGTCTAGAAACAACTTTCTACGCCATTGGAGTTTAAAACAGGACGTGTCGTTGAGATCAGTTGAGCATTCAAGACTGAGGTGTGCTGGCTGGTGCAGCATGATGAGGATGCGGTGGACAGCGACAAGTGGTTCAACACTGGCGACGTGGCCACCCTCGACCCGTACGGGCACATGCAGATTACGGACCGGTCCAAGGACGTCATTAAGAGCGGCGGCGAGTGGATCTCCTCCATCGAGCTTGAGAACATCGCTGTGTCCCACCCAAAGGTGACCATCCTAGATGGCTGCATTTTCTGCATAAACCAAGTAAACATGGATCTAAACAATACTTAAGCATGGATCTTGCATGAAGCATGATGTGTCCTATGAAGGTAATTAAGCTCGATGTTTGGTGGAGGGTTGCCGTTGTTGCTAACAGGTCACTCAGATGATTCTCTTCCCCTGCTTATGTGCATGAGTAAAAGACTATGAGGTTGTGCGCATTGCTGTGCATAGGTCATAGAGGCCGCTGTGATAGGCATCCCTGATAAGAAGTGGACGGAGCGGCCTCTGTTGGTGGTTGTGCCCAAGCCAGGACAGCAAGTCAGCAGTGACGAGCTCTTGAGCTTCTTCCAGGTGTGCCCAGCTGCAGCTGTGTTCCAGTTCCACGGCCTCCTCCGACTTCAGCCTGTGCAAGGGAGGGGCATGCCCTGCTTACATCTGCGCCATATTGATTGCCTTCTTACACTCAACTTCCTTGAGAGAAGAGGCATGCCAGCTGCAGGCTTCTTTTCAGCACATTGCAGTAAGTTTGAAGCTAGTAACTAGCAGCAAGATCCGAATTGGACTGAAAGCCGCTTATCCAATATAATGAGTAAATGTGAAAAAATGTGCTCATCATGCTGCGCGCAGGGCAAGACTGCCAGGTGGTGGATCCCGGATAATGTGGTATTTGTGGACGAGCTGCCTCACACTGCAACAGGGAAGCTGTCAAAGCTCACCCTGCGCAAGCAATTCGAGAACTATGTACCAAAGAAGGCCAAGTTGTGAGAGTGACTGAAATTTCTTCTTGATTTGCCATGTGCGGGAATAGCTGGGGCCCCCCTTGGAGAAGGGGCGTAAATGCATGTTTAAAACGGAATTGTTATTATTAATATTATTACACGCCTATCCAAGCCACAGTTGGCTTAGGTGCGTCGCAGCAGCGTTTCTATGACAGCCTTCCAGCTCGGCCTATCTTGGCACCTTTTCCACCATGTCAGGGCAAGCCCAAGACTATCCAAGTCTTTCCTAACGCCGAATTGGCGGCTTGAATAAGGGGCAGGGTCTCTGGTGTCTTTCGCAGCTGCTACAGTTTTCATACGTATGCGGTACTGCCAATTCAATGCTGCAATTTGCTGTAATTCATCGGTGCAATCTTGGCACACAATCTGCATGGGTGAACTATGATGGCCCAGGGTGTGAAATTTGGATATCTGATGTGAAACACTGGTACATAGTGGAGTGCTGGCAGCTGCAGTGGTTCTTTGCATGCTCTCACGAAAGCCACAGTACTAGTACATACTCAGAAGGTATGGAGTGCAGGCTCTCAACAGGGGCTCACCAAGACTCAGGTCCGCAGTGCCGCCCACGGTTCCCGCTTCCTGCTGGCCGGCCAAGGGCTCTGGGAGCGGCTGCAGATATCAACGATATTAGCAGAGCACCGTGCACCGGCGGTGACCGTGAGTGATTCAAGAAGAGCTCTGGTGTCTACACCACCTGCTCTGTCTACATGGTAACACTGGAGTAGCAGTGTCCTCACCCAAGGCATGAAGTAGTGGCGTCACACCAAGCTCTCCTCAAACTTCTCATCTTGGCCTATCGGGGCAGAAGTGGGCAGGCCATAACAGGAGCAGGAATGCCACGTTGGGAAATCTCAGAGCATGCTTGAGCATTTCTGCAGCAATTGCTGCCTGCGATTGAGGATCCGGGGCCTCGATGGCTTCCATGATGTTGGGCAGACTGCCGCAAGCTGCGCAATCCCTGCGCGTTTGTAGGGCGTTCTCACCTTGTTGCAGCGTGTCAGCAGAAAGGATTCTGCACACCAGTGCAGGAGCTCAGCAGCAACCTGCTCCTGCTAGTGATCTGATTGAGGTCACAGTGAATGGAGAGCCCGTACAAATTCCAAAGGGCTCGACGGTTATGGCAGCTTGTTCTGCTGCTGGAGTTGATATACCCAGGTAGGGCTATCGTTTTATTCAAATATATGCCTTTGTGCTGATGATTGTAGCTTGAAAGGGCATCTACTTGTCATCTGCGATGTTTCCTTCTGCTGCAATTGCTATGTTTTCACGCTTCTGTGTTTATAAGGCTATCGAGGGAGGATTGGCACTCACTTGTATTAACTTGGGTCACCTCTTTTTAATGTGGCGATGCGTAAACCTGCCAGTCCTTGTATTTGGCATTGACGAACCGTTTGTATCTGCAGATTCTGCTACCACCAGCGGTTATCTATTGCAGGGAACTGCAGGATGTGCTTAGTAGAGGTGCTCACTCTTTTCGAATCATGGTTATCTACTACTGGAGATCTGTTATTTTTGTGTGGCTCACGTCGAGACACTCTGTACAGGTTGGCGGTGCTGGGATCTAGGAGTTGCATGCTCTGGGCCATATCAAGTGATTGCAGGAGTGAGTGTGTGCTTGGGTGCAGGTCGAGAAGAGTCCCAAGCCTGTGGCATCCTGCGCGATGCCAGCAGGCCCGGGCATGAACATTAAGACAGACACGCCACTTGTGAAGAAGGCCAGGGAGGGTGTCATGGAGTTCTTGCTGGTGCGCCTCTCAGGCTGAAGCTGGGATTCATCATTCCCTGTGGTGCAGAAGGAATCATCCAAGACGGTTTGAAACAAGGGCTGAAGGCTGAGCTGTGGTGCTGCGCAGATCAATCACCCGCTTGACTGCCCTATATGCGATCAGGGAGGCGAGTGTGATCTCCAAGATCAGGTAAGTCTACTCACACTTCTGCACGCAATCACCATGCACACATGAGTCTTCCTGCTGGCCTGTCTACAGTAAATGCTGGTGGACGCTGCGATTATGATTTTGGTAGCTTTCAAGAATGTGCTTATGAAGTGACATGCAAGTTCCGGGTTTCGTCCAGGCCTATACCAAGAAGTTGGCATTCGCATGTGTGCTTCTCTCCTGTGATCAAACATGACGGGCGTTGTGTTGGGTGCAGTCCATGCACTTTGGCAGTGACAGGGGGCGCTTCACGGAGATGAAGCGATCAGTGCAGGACAAGAACCTCGGCCCGCTTGTCAAGACAGTCATGACGCGCTGCATCCACTGCACGCGATGTGTGCGATTCGCCACAGAGGTTGCAGGTGCGCTGTCATGGGCATTTAAATTCTCCTGCCTGTCTTACCTGCTCATTCCATCATAGCAGCGTCACGTCTGCTTAAGAGCTGTGCAGGAGAATGCTACTGAGGTAATGCAGTAGCATCCCATTGAAAAAACGCAAGACCTGGTGTAGAGCCCACCCTTTTTGGGTCAAGCAGTAGGATCAAGAGTTCCGGTGAGGGCCGGTGTGCGGCCGCGGGGGTCACCGATGCAGGAGGAGGTTCAGACTGGGGAGCGGTCCATAACACTAGTGTCTTTTGGCGGAGCAGGGGTGCAGGACTTGGGCATGACGGGGCGAGGGAACGCGTCGGAGATTGGCACCTATGTGGAGAAAGCGATGGCCTCAGAGCTGAGCGGCAACGTGATCGACCTGTGCCCCGTGGGCGCCCTCACTTCCAAGCCGTACGCTTTCACAGCGCGCAACTGGGAGCTCAAGAGCACCGAGTCCGTGGATGTGTCGGACGCCATGGGGCAGAACATCCGCGTCGATGCGCGCGGCCTAGAGGTGCGCGGCTGCACTGGGCTTTCAAGAGCGTGGTCAGCTCTGCTTAGGCGCCCAAGACTGCGGGTGACAGCTTGGGTCACATGGGGGTCAGGGTCTGGGTCGAAACACATGCCAGGGGCAGTGCTTCGCTGGTCATGAATCTTTGCTGGTCATGGATCTGTGTTGTGCACTAGCGTGCAACAGCTGTGGCGAGTAGGAAAGACTCCGGCGGTGCTTGCAACGAGGTCCCAACCGAGAGAAATTCAAGATTGGGACACCAGTGCAATTGTGAGCACTGTTGTTGAGATCTTGTTTGTGTGCAGGTGATGCGCATCGTGCCGGTCCAGAACGATGCTGTGAACGAGGAGTGGATCAGCGACAAGGCCCGCTTCCAGTACGACGGCCTCAAGAGGCAGCGCCTCAACGTGCCCCTTGTCAAGGGCCCAAATGTGCGTTGCTCCTTTCCTGCCTTCCCACGGCACTTGTTGAGCAGTGCAGGCTGCTAAATTTGCCTTTCCAATTTGTTCCGAGCGGTTGCAAAGAAAGCAGGTGGATGGGAATGTAGTTTTATGGGCAGCTTGTGGGTCAGATAATTGTGTTTGCTCATATGAGGGATTGTGGCTCGCAGGGGCTGGAGTCTGCGACGTGGGAGGAGGCTCTGGTGGCAGCGAAGGCCGCCATCAGCAAGGTCAAGGGCAACGAGATGAGCTTCATCGCCGGCAAGCTTGCTGACGCAGAGTCTCTCATCGCCCTGAAGGTGCGCATGCATGCCACCTTTTTTGTACCTCTGCTCCCCGTGCACCCCTGCATTCACCTGCAGCAGCAAAACAGGGATATGCTGCCCTGGTACCAGCAATTAAGCACAATACTATTTGCATGAGCTCTGCTGAGTTCATCAAGAGGGACATGGCCGGTGCTGCACATGCCCAGCACAGCCACATGTCCTGTTCAATATCTTTTGCCAGACAAATCCTGTTCTGAGGCTTCAAGGACATGGTAGGGCATCAGGGGGATCGAGCTGTCCTGTGATGCTCAATCTGTGACGGCGCATGCATTGCCGTCTTCTTGTGCGCCCCTGCACCCCATGAGCCGGCATCCCCCTGCATAAAAAATGGAAATCTGCTGTCCTCCCACTGTCAGCAAAGCCAGATACGTGATACTCATGAGGTCATTCGGTTGGGGTACCCGTCCCGCACAGACACTGAGCCTGTTCAGCATGGTTCCTTCTCTGAGAATCTAAGGGAATAAATGGCATCACGGAGAGGTAGCTGGCCTGTGGAGCTGAAGTTATACGGTTCATGCATGCAGGATCTGGCGAACCGGCTGGGCAGCGGCAATCTCAAGGTGGAGGCCGGCGCTCCGCTGCTGGACGCGGACGTGCGCAGCAACTACCTGGCCAACTCCACCATTGCGGGCATTGACCGCGCTGATGTCATCCTGCTGATCGGCACCAACCCGCGCATGGAGGCCCCTGTCTTTAATGCCAGGTGCGTGAGCGTTTTCAAGAAGCTCAGACTTGCATATGAAGTGTACAGAACCTGTCAATATGTGGTGACCTACCTCCAGCTGCCTGTGAGCGTGCAATGACTGTGTATGGATTCCTTCTTCACTTCAGGTATCCCGAGAAAATGCATGGTCTCAGCCAAGATCTGCCGCATTCCATGCCAAGTGGCGGGTTGTGCTTGGCACGCTTTGAAGATATCTTGGCAAAAACCATGCACATCTTCCGGCAGCTTGAAGTGTTCAGGAATGCTGTAGGGCAGATAGTGCAATTTACAAGATCTTGGCAAAAACCATGCGTATCTTCTGACAGCTCAACGTTTTTAAGAAATACTGTGTAGCATTATTTTGCTGATGTACAAGAACACTGTGTGTAAGGGTGTTGATAGCTCAAAAAGCCATCCCTTATACTAGCATGCATGTAGCATCAACAATCCCAGCAGGAAGACTCTCCAGCAGTGTACACATGACAGCAGTGTCATGAAAAAGGACACACTCACCATTCGCAACAGAGAGCTGACTGTCGGGCTGCGCATGCAGGATCCGGAAGACGTTTCTGGATGGCGCGCACGTGGCGCTGGTGGGAGAGGAGGTGGATCTGACATTCCCGGTGGAGCACCTGGGCGCGGGGCCGGACGCGCTGGCCGCCATCCTGAAAGGCTCGCCTATGCTGAAGCGGCTAAAGGAGGCGACGCGCCCCGCGGTCATCGTCGGCCCCGGCGTGCTTAATCGCCCCGACAGCGCAGCCGTCATGCAGCAGGTGCCGGCACCTGGCCACAGTGTGTTTGCCCCTGCTTACGTGCCACGTAATTCAGTTGGTGGTAATCTGATTCTATACCTTTGTGAGGACACGAAAAGGTACCTTTTCAGACGCCCTGCAGTAAATTCTTGATGCAAAGCAGGATATGAACATGTCACGATGTCCCACTCATCACTGCCTCTGCGGCTGAGCTAGTGGTGTTGGTGACGCTGTGACATGTCCATTTCTGGGGAACCTGCACAGCTGCAGGGGTGTTCTTTGTCGAAGGGTGTCTCTGATTGGGTATTGGGCTAGTCTCCTGCTGGAAGCATTTGCAGGCAAATGCTCATTTGCAAGGAACCCAGAGGCTGTGCCACTGGCACGTGTCAGCCTGAGACGCGAGCAATCATGCAGATGACTCACAAATGACTAAGTTTGCATATTCTGGGCTGCAGGTGCACGAGCTGGTGGAGAAGGCTGAGGTGGTGAAGGACGGCTGGAACGGCTACAACGTGCTCCACGACACGGCCTCGCGCGTGGCGGCCCTTGACATCGGCTTTGCGCCGTCCGCGCGCGCCGCCTCGGCCCCGGCGCCCAAGCTGGTCTACCTGCTGGGCTCCGACGACTTTGACGCGGCCGACGTGCCCGCAGACGCCTTTGTCATCTACCAGGTGTGCTATATTTGGGCCAGAGAATGAAAGAATTGCCAATACTTGTCGGAAATGCAGACACATCAGAAAGCTGTGATTTGAAAATCATCTGGCCATTTTGGGCAGTGTAGACTGCCTACAAGACCATTAGCCTCAGGTGGTTCCCAACAGGTTTCAAAAATGTGGTGAAAATTTATTTCCGGACGGACATTTATGTGCTGTTTGTCGCAATTTCTGTATCTTCTCGGTTCAGCGAAGCCCCTGAGCCAAATCTTGTGTTGGCATTCCTTTTTAGCAGGCAGAGGCCCAAAAGGGGACAGCGCTGTGCTTGCAGTGCATGTCTCCTGTGGCCGCATGCAATGCGAGCCATGAGCTGTCCCCTTTTCGGCCTCCTGGATGCCGCCAATTTTTTACATGCAAAGACACGTGCTGAAGTTTTTGGGTGCTTTCGCCTGCAAACCAAGGCACCAAGCCTTCATGATAAAGGTTGTGGGCAGAAGCGGTTGGAGTAAGTATCGTTCGCGAAGATACAAAGGATTGATAGGGCTAATGTGCGCTGCAGGGCCACCATGGAGACAAGGGAGCAGCCAGGGCAGACATTGTGCTGCCTGGCGCAGCTTACACCGAGAAGAATGCCACCTTCGTCAACTTCGAGGGGCGGTCGCAGCGAACTAAGGTGTGTATCTTTGCAAAGCATGTCTTCACAGCGCATACCTGTTGTGCCAACATGCATATGTTGTTGCTTGTCAGACGGTCATTTGGGGTAACTGCGATATCTTGAATAATGTCTCATCGGTGAAACCCGCTGGGACATTTGCCAAGCTCAACCCGTGGCAAAAAAGTGCTCACCGGTGCTGTTGCAAGATTGACTCCCGCAATAGCGCTGCTGGTGTTCCTTCGACTGATCTGACAGCCTTGTGAACCTAAAATTGCGCGACACAAATGTCAACGAAGAAGCTCTCCTGCGCAGGCGGCGGTGCCAAGGGTGGGCGACGCAAGGAATGACTGGGAGATTGTGCGCGCGTTGAGCGAGCAACTAGAGAAGCCGCTGCCCTATGACACTGTGGAGCAGGTCAGGAGCCGGCTGGCTGACGTGGCGCCGCACTTTGCTGAGGTGGACACCGTCCAGTCACCCATGTGGCTCAACGGCGAATACTTCAAGGTGGGTTGCCCTCCTCTTGCGCTGCCTGCAGCCTGCAGTATTTTCTTAGGCAGTGCATGCCAGTCCTGACCTGCTGCTATGATGTCTGCTTGGTGAAGTATAGCATGACTGAGCATCATGACTAAGCATCATGCAATGCTTGCTGATGAATAGAGGTGGCAATACTGGACCATCCAGGAGGGAAGGGTCATAGTTTCCTCTGTAATCCGCAATCCTCAGCATAAGGCCATGCATGTGCGCCAAGATGAGCATGATTCACCACTTCATGACGCATGAGTTAGGGGATGTCATCTTTTTTGTACTGCCAGCTTCAGCTGCAGGTCTGCCTCAACAGGAACAGTCATGCCTGAGATCTGTAGCGGATGCTGCAGGTATTCTGTTACTTTCTTCAAGGCGCTTCTGTGTGAGTTGTGTGCTGCTGCATGCCCCTGTGTGCTGAGGCTGTGGCTATGCATGGCAGGCGTTCAAGAACCGTGCTGGCAAGGTGTCCGCCCAGGCACAGCCCTTCAGCAGCCCCATCTCTAACTTCTTCCAGACAGACGTCATCTCCCGCACATCCATTAACATGGCCAAGGCCGCGCATGCGCGCACAGCCATGCCCCACTGATGTGGGGATTGCCGATGCGCGTGCTGCCTAGTTTCCTGTCTCTGTCCATTTGTGAGTCCGGGAATTTTGCGCTCTGTCACATAAGGGATTGTGGTATTGCAGAATATTGCAGCGCAGCATTCTGTGCAGCTGTCCGGCAGTCTGAGGCTTGCTGCTTGATTAAGCGTCAGGTCTGACGTTGTAGCGATCGAAGTAGGATGCACTTTGTTGGACGTTTGCTAGTGACGGCCAATTGGTGCGCCCGCTTAAAGCTATTGCAGTAGATCCAGCTATTTAGGTGGCAATGATAGAGCACACCTGGTCAGCTTGCCAAGTGTGAGCTCATAGCCAGAGATGTCCCTGTAATACTACTTGTGTATAGCCTGTTTGTAAGGTGTTTCCAGTAGCTGATTTGCATGCCTTTTTTGCTTTGAAAAATACAAGCAGCTGTGCCTGCATGCATGATGACCACACGTAGTGAATGACCACTGGTGATGCATGTCATGCCATGCGTACGCAATGCCAAGGTACTGTGCACTCCCAGCAGATTCTACTTCCTGATCTGCTGCATGCAAGAAATGCAGCGGCGCCGCCTACTAGGCCGCCTATATAATATGCGGCAGCTTAAATTGAAGCTGAAGTTCATTATTCATCAGGGCAGGCTGCAGCTTTCCCGCAGATTCCCGAAGCATACCACAGAGAAGTTCTCTGTGAGAACGTTGACATCAACATGGTCCGTCTGCAGCGCGATTCCCATGCACACAGGTGGCAAACCTGATCGGGACAGTCATGACTCAGAATGGCGCTGCAGCTAGCTGCAGCTGCATGCGCATGCATGCGCGCTTGATGTTGCATGACTAATGTCGTTTCGACGAACTGAGGGTGAGCGTACCAAGGCAAAATTGCTGAACACAGCCACGTCAAAGTGGTTTGACAAAGAGGGACGACACGGACGGGAAAGAGAAAGAGGGACGGGGAAGAAGGGAACGGTGGAGTGGGGCTTGGATTAGACGCTTAGTTGCTGACCACAAGAACAGGCACGCCGCCGGCCGGGTGCGCCACAGGCATTGGTCGAGGGGTTGCCAATATAGGGAAGATATTCCAAAAGTCTGACAGACCGCCTTGGCAGTCGGTCTCCTCTAATTGAAGCCTGAAACACAGCCTGTGCGTGCTTCGAAGCCTCCTCTCCGACCATTACTGCGCGGGTGTATCGCCTTTCACCATCTTGGGCATCCAGGCACGCCCACAAGCAGTCTGCAGACAGCTGTGACGATCCTTGGAGATTGGTGCGGCCTCGAACTATCAACAAGACACAGCAGGGAATTCGCTGCAGGCAGCTCACATAGGCACTTTTGATGTTTTGAGCTCTGTAGCAATCCACATAGAGGAGCTGAGGGCAGAAAGGCACACAGCTGGTACACGCTCCCCCAAGTAGAACAAGTTGCATCAGCTTGCAGCCAGGCCAAACGGGAGACAAGTAGCTCGGCGGCGCTGTAGGCTTGCGACCATGACATCGTCTCGCGACCAGCCTTCTGTAAGCAACAGCCATCCGGATGAAGAAGCTGGTCCCTCAAGGCAGCCCGATTGCCGGTGCGCGGCCCACACTCCTAGTCAACATTCCAACGCTCGTTTAGCTGTAGATGGTGAAGCTTTATGGCTCAGATCTCCAAAAGTTGAATCGATCTTGCTTTTTCCTTGTGCACGAGTGTTAATATAGGTGTATGTCGTTTCCAAACCTTGCGTCTTGTAGCGTTTAGGTGTCTTCTCATGATGTCACGCTTTGATGATACCCCAACTTTACTCATAGAATGCCACACGGGACACCAAATCAATTTGCCGGCCGCCGACATGACTGCATGTTCGTGGAAGAGGTTACTAGGATTGAGAGAAGTAGCGGGCTTACTTCTCGTGGCGGCATGCGGTCGAGTGTTATCTGATGAACTCGCAGTCAGGTCACGTTTGCTGGAACCATCTCACGGCCCTGCTTAATGGTGTGGTTGGATTGCGACCTGAAGGTTGCCGAGTGCATTTGCAGGCATGGCCAAGCAGACAACAACAGTATCTTGAGATCTACCAGGAGGGGTGCCTGGCTGCTGTGTGGTATTCTACTATCGTTGCAACCGCAAATTTCACTGGCTGTCACCCCCTTGACAGACTGGAGAGCCGGCATTGCCACGAATTATGGTGGGCCATATGATGGCAAGAATCCATATGACCCGAGCTGGGGTACTCTGGAGGTCAGTCACCATCCACCCTCACACTCCAGCATGAAGCCCTGCCTTCCCTTGCAGAGTCCCTTGCAGGACGACACTTGGTTATCTTGCAGGGGAGACGTTACTTTCCTGGCAATTCCTTTGGTGCTTTCGTCCCTGACCAGGGCAAGATCTTGCACAATTGCTTAGGTCACTCACGCTGATGCACTGTGCTGCCGTTGTGCGCAGGGCAGCTGTGGGTATGGGAAGCTGGACAAGACTCAGTGGCCTTACTGGAGCGTGGCTGCCCTGTCCTCCTCCAGTTCCTTTGTGACAGCCGGACCCTTGAACGCATGCGGGTGCGCTCTCCTCGCAGCTCGCACTTTCCTGTGCAAACAAGCTCCCACCCCCTACTTCAATCGAGTGCAGCTTGAAAGACATTTCAAACAGAATGCCATGCTGTTCCACTTGGAAAGATCTGGCCTACAAGTGCAACCAAGCTTCCACTCTGGAATTTGGCGGACTCATGCTTGGAGAAAAAACTAGACACTCAGAACACCATACTCCTGAGATCGAGGGAGGTGGCTTTCATGTCTTTGCTCCTCACATGGAAGCTCATGTTGGTGGCTGCACGGCACAAGGCATGGCTGAGGGTGTGTTGCTTGTGGAGTACAGGCAGTGCTTTGAGGTGAAGTGCGTGGACACGGCGCCATTCGCTGGGCGCTGCATCACGGGGTCAAACCAGGTGTCGGTAATTGTTCAGGTCACCGACATCTGCCCGGAGTGCGCCTCGGACCACATTGACATCCAGGCCCTCACCTACAACAAGCTCTCGTCCATGGAGACCGGCCGCATCAGTGTCATGTACAGGTGAGGCTCCATTATGGGAATCCCTACAGTTGCCACCAGTGGGACAGTGCATGCACCGGCCTCTGCATGCTTCATTTTGCGCATCAATGAGTCAGGAAGAAAACGAGTCAATGTTGCCCATTTGTTTGGAGGCACATTGCATGCACCGGGCTCTGCATGTTTCATTATGTGCATCAGTGTGTCAGCAAGAAAATGAGTCAATGCAGGTTGCCCGTGCATGTGGCTGTATATTCTGGCTGTGACAGAGGAAGATGTCTTTGTGCTGCAGGCGAGTGGAGTGTGTGCCGCCCAAGCCCATGGTCATCTATGTGGACAACAATGGCGGCCAAGGGAACTGGCTGCGCCTCTTCATTGAGGTGCTGCCCCTACGCAAGCCAGTGTTTTGCTATTTCTGCATAGTAAAGTCCAGACTTTGGACCTACCCAAGCGGCACAAAGCTGCATCCATGGCAGCTGAGGTGCTGAAACATCTTTTGTAATCTTTGGTCCCTGCTGGACTGCGCCTCCGCCTGAAATTGGGCACAAGACACGTCCCATCCAGCAGCAATGTGGCAGTTTCCAGAAGCCCACCCCACATTCGCAGCTCGTTTTCACGTCATATATCGACTGGCCTGGCAGCTTGTGCTTCTGAGTGCTTTACAATTATCAGCAATCCATGCGTTTCATAATGAACGTCACCGACTGATGTTGGCGTTTTCGTGGCGCGCAGCAAGCGGGAGGGCAGGCGGCAGTGAAGCAGGTGCAGGCGCGGACCAGCGGTTCGCAGGACGCATTCCAGAACCTCAACAACAAGTGGGGCTCTGACTGGGAGACCGCCACTGCGCCCAAGTTTCCCCTCGACATCAACATTATTGGCGCAGACGGCGAGTCGGTGAGTCCCCTCGGCCGCCAGCTCACGCGCTGTGTTTGGAGGATGCCTTCGAGTTCTGTGTGTAGAGAGTGGTACTGGTACTTGGCCAGATGAATGCATGTTTCAGGATCTGGGCCGGGCATTCTAGGGTGTACCGTTGTTTGCTTGAAGCACAGGGCTAACATGCTGCATGACTGCATATAAGTTCTATGCGGCCCACCACTGCAATCGCCCACATCCTCGGAAAAAAAAGTCATGCATGTATGGTGCACATGGCTGCGCAATATGAGTGATCCTGCCTGTGCCATGGTCAGGTGTCGGCATACCAAGTCATTTCCAGCGGAGGAGCCACGGGCAAGATGCCGACGACGGTGCAGTTCAAGATCTCCAACCCTGGAGACCAGGCGGTGCGTCTCAGACCTCACAATGCTGTGTGTTGTTACTTCTGCAAGGTACACCAGGACACTTGTGGCTGACATGTATTCGGGCGGGTGTGCTGCAGCTGACAGCGGGGATCAACAGCGACGGATCCAGCTCGGGGGTGGGAGCGCGCGGCGACAGTCTGCCTCCCGCCGCAGCACCCACAGCAGGCGGTGCGTCCAGCGGAGCATCCAGTGGAGCATCCAGCGGCGGCTGCACTGACATCCCTCCCAGCTCCTCCTACACCTGCCAGCAGCAGGTCAGCCTCACTCATTTTCACTTGAACTAATCACATCTGAGGTGCCGCGGACATTGATGAGTACTACTCCCCTTTGGGCCTTGCCAGCATGCTCTGTTTGTAGATGACATCGTTCCTACATCCATTGTATCTCTTTGCTTATCTGGAGATAAGCAGTTATGGGACACATTTCTGAAGCAGTGTCTGGTGTTGTCTTCGTGCAGAAAGACTTCAACGCCTGCAGTCAGTCGTGGATGTCGGCCGGCAAGTTCTGCCAGAAGACCTGCGGCCAGTGCAGCGGGGGTAGCAGCGGTGGCAGCCCTGGGAGCTCGGGGTCGCCCAGCTGGTCCCCCTCACCTTCAGGGGGGTCACCCAGCTGGACCCCCTCGCCCAGCTGGAGCCCCAATGGCAGCCCCAGCTGGAGCCCTTCGCCCAGTTGGAGTCCTTCCAACAGCCCAGGTTGGAGCCCGAGTCCCAGCTGGAGCCCCTCCAACAGCCCAAGTTGGAGCCCTTCGCCCAATTGGAGCCCCAGCAACAGCCCAAGTTGGAGCCCCTCCAACAGCCCGAGCTGGAGTCCTTCCAACAGCCCGAGCTGGAGCCCGCCGTACTCTCCGGGCTCCAACTCGCCTTATGCGTCTGGGGGCAGGAAACTGCTTGCACCGGCAGAGCCGGCCAGCAGCAATGCAAGTGATGGTGAGGGAGAGAAGCTTGTCATCAGCATTGTGCAGAAGGAGTGAGGGGCTTGTTGGGCCTTCACAAGCGCTGCCAACGAATTTTTTCTTTATTTTGCCCTCAAGCCATACAGTGCACCATGAGAGTTGCTGACGTCCGCCATCACTCACCATGGGGCACGAGTCGAGCCTTGCAGGCTGGCCCCATGAACACTTTCAAGACTGCCTCTCAAGACTTCCATGTTCTCTTGCCATCTCTATATTTCTAGCCCGTATCTGGATGGTCTTCTGAGAGCTGTACTGTGCCCTTTGCGCCATGTCCCATCCACCAGACATCTTGCCCTGTTCACCTTTGAGGGGTTGTCATTCACAGGATCCATTGCTGCTCTCGGTGAGCAGGCTTGGGCCGAGTGACATGCAAGAAGTATATGACTATAGGTTATTGTTATTCGTCAGTCTCTTCTCTCGTGAGAGTGATTGCAGGGACCTTTCCTTGAGAGTACATCTTTGTTTGAGGTTTGATCAAGCCCCTTTTGGAAATGAATGGCCAAGCAGGGGCTAAACAGGCAGTGGTACTGTGAGTTGGTGACATGGTGTGTGAATCCAGCAAAGAGCTGTGGGAACCTACTTCTCGAATTCTTTATTCAGAACTGTGGAACACTGGGGTATTTAGCAGCAAAATTATTTCATTGTACGTGCCGCCTCTTATCACGAGGGGCCTCGGTGTCTGTATGCAGCGCAGGGTTTCTGTGTAGGTGCTTTTGCACATTTCATATATTTGATTTAGTGCGCCATTCCTCCTGGAGGATGTGTGCACAGTGGGCAGGATCATTAGATGCTAGCCAAGGTTGCTTCTTTGGCAGATGTGTTGAGACCCAGGGGTTCTGCCCACTTGTGAGTCTGTGAAGGCGGGAGGCGGAGAGAGCAGTGCGCTAGAGATATAGAGGAGTGAGAGGAGTGTGCAAGCAAACATCACAGCGGCTGCCCACGTCTGGAATGATGTGGAGTTGTACCCTGCAAGCTGTGCATGTACATGCGGGCCAGGGACTTTTGAGCATGAATGCATCAATCTTACGGTCGGGTGTGCATGCAAAGAGTACTCAGGCTCATTTGTGACACCTTGTGCGCCTCAGCATTGAGCTCCCAATTTTCCTCTCAGATATAGCTGCCTGCTCTGCCATTGCCGTTCCATTAGGGGTTGCCCAGTTGTGCATGTTCCAATATTAGGCAGTCTCGGCAGTTGCTTAGTAACACTGCCATATGCTGCTGCCTGTAACGAAGTACAACTGTTCCAAAGCATTCTCTTCCACTTTATCATTTGTAAACAGTTATCCAGTCCTGAAGGCTTCCACTTGAGCGCATGGCGACCCCAACATCCATGTCTATTGATGTCAACCTGAAGATCGAAATCTTTAGCATGCATTTGCGGTAATGACGTAGGTGTTACAAACTCACATCAAGCAACCGCAGTTGGCAATGACCTGTGGGACCTGGGCTGGTTTTCTTTTCTATTGTGCATTGACAGCTGAAAGAGCTCCCAGATGGTTCATGATGCTGGATGCAGTCAAGGTCCAACATTGAGGCACAAGGCAGAGAGTGACAGTGAGAGTACTGTGGCGTGACAGGATGCCTTCCGGGAAGCACATGCTGAGCTGAGCAAGGAATATGTCGACACTATTCAGACGGCCCTGCAACGCAAGTTTGAGCAGTCCTGCGGTTGCAAAGTGGACGATGCCAATAACATCAGTGTCCTGAAGGAGATGCCCCAACGCTGCCTCTACAACAAGTACGGCTGGCGAGTCTACTCAGTGTATTTGAAGGCTCTGCTGGTTTTCCAGGTGAGGCTGCATGCCAGTCTCTCTGTATCCTTTCAACGTTTACTGCTGCATGCATGCGTTGAGTGCATTACACACGAGTTAACAATGCTCAGTGCCTTCTCCTTGGACAGCTGCTTTTACACAAAAATATGATATGAAGACAAGAGACTTTGGTGCAGGTGATTGGGATGATACAATAGGCTTTGGCCAACTCCCTCTTTGAGTCCAAACCATGACCAGGACAAAGTTGATGCAGCATTTTCAGAGAGAGGCCCGATGTTGTCGGCTTCAGTCCAAGAATAAAAAGCAGGCCCTAGGGACAAGCTGAGACCATCTGCTCATTTCATTTGGTTCTTATCAAATTCTATTAGCACACACCAGATTATTAAAGGAGAAATTCATGCACATGGAAATGGCATCCCCACAGCTGTAATCTGCTCTGTCTTACGTCTGCATTCTAGTGGTTTCAATGTCAGGTGTTTAGATTCCATTTGCTTTGAAAGCAATCAGGATGCCTTAGCTGTGCCTCCAGATTAGGCGAAGTCATAGCAGCGTGTGCTACAATGTATAGCACCGATGCTCTGCTCGTTTCTGCATTCATGCGTTCACGTAAGCTGTATTCTGCCCTGGATATCGGACAGAACCCAGTCAAAACCGGTAAGCAGGCCTGCTCCAGTCACAGCGCTGCACCCCAAAATTCTCCAATGCCTTGTCCCTGCTGCCTTCAGCTCCAACACATTCTTGATCTCTGCAGCAGACAAGGCGCCTGGCAGGTCCTGTTTGTTGGCAAGGATGAGTAGTGTGGCGCCGGCTAGCTTCTCCTCCGTCAGCAGCTGGTGCAGCTCTGCCTTGCAGATCCGCAACCGCTCTATGTCTGCGCTATCAACAACCCAGAGCAGGGCATCTGTGCGCTCATAGTAGTTCTGCCAATATGGTCTCAGAATGGCCTGACCCCCGACGTCCCAGATGTTCAGGCGTACCCTGGCCACGGAAACGTGCAGCTGAGACAATGCAACGATGAAGGACCTGGTCATACAGCACTTGCTGGTGAACAAGAGATCAAGATGGGGAAGGCTCGCACCCTTTGTAATGGAGGGAATGGATATTGAACCCCAGCGTGGGGCTGACTTTTGAAAGGTCTTCTCCAGCTATGCGTTTGACGATGGTGGTCTTTCCAGCGTTGTCTAGACCCCTGCGCACAACGGAGTGATGCGTAAGACCAGTACACAGCAGATCACCAAAATATGATCGTGGTCGGTGGAACAGGAAATTGATTTCCTTACACAAATAGAAACCGAAGCTCGCGTCTTTTCGCCTTATCCTTCTTCAGAATAGACAGAAGCCCCATCGGACTGATTGATCTCTTGAAGAGTGCTGTGCATGCTCGATGGACTCACGAACAGCACCAGAGGTGATCAAGCAACATCAAAGATGTCGTAGGTGTTAAGCGTTCTCTTGGTTTCCAGTAAGCAGAAGGCAACGCTTGCAATTATCGCACGTGTTGCCATGCAGCTCGCACATGCGTCCGTTCCTCTCTGAATCCCTCTCAGAATGTCAATTCCTCACATAACTACAGGAAAATGTTGTTCAAATGCCACTTAGTGTCGATACGGGTTGCGTACATCGGTTGAGGTCAGCAGTAAGCACTGAAAACTAGTTCAGAACTGATCGTTGGAGGGAGTGACTATGAAAGCTGCATCTGAGCGTCAAATCCACATGCTGTGAAGCTACTCAGATTGTAATGAACACGGTGTGCTTTGATTGCACAAAGTACGAGCCCACAGATCGGCTGGCCCAGAGCTTGGCCTACCTCTGCTCTGCACCTTACTGTGCCATTTTCTACCAAGCATCGGTGAGCTCTCCGCATGATTCCACTATGTGGACATCAGGAGTATGGATTTATTTCATACAAATTCCAGAATGCTGTCAGGACTTTTATCTGAGGCTCACCCAGCGGGCCACTCTCAGGAGTCTCTCGAGGCCCCGGGCTTGTGGCTTGGACACAGATGCATCCCATGCATCTCAGTGAGCATCTCAGCGAGAGTGATGGGGTGGTACCGTCAGGTGATTTACTGTCGACGGGAGCTGCATGCCATAACCACCCTTCTTGGCATGGTGGCCAATGCAGCGCTGAGCAAGGGCCTCAAGCGCATGCTGCGGCAGGCGCGGCCGCTGGCCGGCTGCGAGCGGCTAGGCAGCTGCATGAAGCACGGCATGCCGTCATCTCATGTGCAGCTCATGTTCTTCGTCTGGGCGCTGCATGCGCTGCTGGTGTTCTGCAGACGGCCGCGGTGCCGGGCGCAGTCGCTGCTGCAGATAGCAGAGTCTGCTGTGTTGGGGGCAGTGGCCGTGGCGGTGGCTGCCGGCAGAGTCTATCTTGGCTACCATGACATCAGCCAGGTATGCAACACTTGAAAGTGCAAACTAATTTTCTGCGCTCTGCTCTGCTGCGCTGCTGCTAAGTTGGCCTATTTGCTGAAAGATTCGAGCGCTGTGCATGTGCTGATGTCAGGGTGCAATGACACGCCTTCAACATGCAGCATGATTCAGGCGGGGTTTTGAGGTATCTTTGTTGGGATCTGTCGGCTGAGGCCATCTGGCTGAATGCAGGTGACTGTCGGAGCGATGCTTGGGAGCGGTTTTGGGTTGGTGTGGTTTGCGCTGACAGTGTGGCTGGCGCAAAATTGGTATGGGACAGTTGTGAGGTGGCAGCTGTCGAATCTGCTGTGTCTAAAAGACACGTTTCCTATTGGTCCAGATGTGCTGAAATGGGAACGCAGTCAGACACTTGATAGGAAGCAAGCCTGAGAGACCTAGAAATTGAAGGCACTGTACATGTATCATAAAAATATCGGAGTGCAACACATAAATGAAGCATGCATGCGTTGTCTGGTCTGCAGTCTGCGTACTCGGCTTTAATACATGCAAATCTAATCTACTCATAATTGGGTGGCCCCATTGAACGCAATGGCACACAAACTAATTGGACAGCTGTTCCAAGCAATAATTGTTATAACCGTGCAAGAGCCCCCTCTCACCTCAGCAAAGCCATTGAGGTGCAAGCATTGCAAGAAACTGTAGTCAAACATATACAAGAATGGGACCCAGCGATCTGATAATTTTAGACTGTGCAGTGGCCATGACGAGACTCTCAGGAGGTCTCTGTGTTCTTCTCCCCAGCAGCCTCAACTGTAAGCAATCACTTCTGTTCATGTTAGCTCTGCTGCAACCATCAAGCACAATGCGAAGGTGCAACGTAAATTAGAGATTTCTATCTACACAGCATCAGCAATTCACAAGGGGGCGCCCCTGCATGTGTGGCAAACGGCTCTGTGTAGCATGGAGCAATTCATTTGTTGACGTTGCACTGAAGCCAACCCATGTCACTCAGATCTGCCGCATGTTTCCCAGCCTGAGATCGCAACAGATGAGTTCAATCAAATCCAAACCGTCCATGATAGCCTGCGGACTCGACCATTCATGATATGGACTTCCACTGACTACAGTGACCATCAATTAACGCTGCAGAAGCCCCGGTGGAATCCCCTCAATGTTCACAGTGGTGTGAACTTCGCATCAGATGCGGGAGGATGGCGGCTTGGACTTGCGCTTGGCGGCCACAAGAGCCACGCGGAAGGCGGACCAGTCCTTGTTGCCTGCCGCCTTGATGGCCGTCTTGGGCAGGCTGCTAGCATCCTCCGACGCGTTGCGCTGCCGCGTCGCGTGCACGTCCCTGCACTGGTCTATCACCTGCATGCGCGCCAAAACATCATCTTTGCATTCGTAGAACACAAAACGTTGGCTGCTCCAGCAAACCCTGAGCCTGCTTGTTGATTTCCTCTTTCATTGCCGATGGATTCATCGACATCCTGCTTTCCCCTCTGTCTCCCACTGGAGAAACTTGCCCAGCAAGCGCTACACCAAGTGACACTCCACTCTCCCTGGTGATGCGATGGCTTCCTGTCTCCCACCGGCAGAGAGCAGTGAAGATTCACAACATACAGCGCTGGAATAGCACGGGAATTGATCAGAAACGCCGCCGCGCACCTCCTTGATGTCGGCCTTAGTGAGGTCTGAGCGCGAGGCCACGATACGCTCCACCAGCGCTGGAGTAATGCCCGGCGCACTCTGCAGTACCACAACAACACCTCTGTCAAATCTCATACAGGCCTTTCTCACATGCATCAAGCACGCACATGAACGACGCTTTGCACCCTGCCACGTGCAGAGCAGCTGCATGCAGGCTAGCAACACTATACGGATACTGTAAGAGGGATGGACAGATGACATGTTGAATATGAATTTGTGGCCCCACCTGCAGGAGGGAGGTGTAGGAGAGCACAAAGGTGTCCACGCTGTCAGAGGACGCCACATCCCTCAGGTCATCCAGCGGCTGGCACACCTTGGTCACCTGCACAGCAGGTGTGGACCCTTTCAAACTCAGATTGCCTCAGACTGCTGGAGAACTCTTCTTCGAAGCTATGGAGAGCTGCGGCGCCCCACAGAGGGTACAGAGGAGAATGTCATGCGCGATCTTTCTCCTTGAGGCAGAGCTTGCCCTGCTCGAGCGTGCGCAGGTATACTGATCTGCCACTCTCTGGATGCTTTGCATGTTCTCTTACCGATTCTCACAGAGGGCAGAGAGGAGAGGGGCTGTGTGGCGGGTGCGATCTTCTTGAGGCAGCGCTTTTGCACAATTCAGTGCAGACGCCCTTGTCTTCATGCAAGTCAATGTGTGGAGGGGCAGGGAGAGCGTCGCGCCTTTTCTTTGATGCAGTGTTTTTCGAAGAAGGTGCAGATGTCGTCGTAGTCGCGCTCCAGGCGCTTGAGGAATGCGTCGGTGACCGCCTTGGTGTACGTCAGCAGCGCCGCTATGAAGTGCGCCAGCGTCTCCTCCAGGCACGCCACCGCCAGCCTGGCCGCCACAGGGTTCCCGGGGGCTTCAGCGTTTATACATCCAAGGTTCAGGGGTCCCGCATCGATGCAGGTTGCGAACGGGGTGATGCTGATTTACCACTCAGTGCTGTGCTCTACAAGTCCTGACAAAGAGCCAGACGAGAATGTTATAGTATACGGTGAACCTTGTGAGCGAACGTTTAAGGGCACATTTGATGGCATTAACCCCACGTCTGTGCTTCAGGCATGCAGCATTCGAGACATAATAATCCTGTATGTCAGTGCTACTACTCAGTTCAGTCCTGCAGGGACTCACTGTAGAGATGCATGCAGAGGGGCGCGCACCGCTTGAACCAGGAAGGCTCGATGAGGGTCTCGTAGTCCTCGAAGTAGTCCCCCAGCGTGGCCAGGATAGAGGCGGTGGTGACGCCGTTCTGCCACTCCTCGCTGCAGTACAGCTTGTGGAACAGCTCCGCAAACGCCGCATCCGCAAAAATTGCATTCACCAGGTGGCCCACCGCCTCTTTGGCCAGCTCCAGAAATCCCCGGCACTGCGTGTCTATGTCCAACCGCCCCTGGAAACAAGGGAACAGCCTGGGTATATGCGAAATTGGATATGAAAGAGTCAGTCTTGTAGATACTTGGCAGGTCAATTGACAGCGATGGCACCGGCCATAGCCTGTACCAATATGTGCAGTGTACAAGCAACTTGCAGACAAAGAGTGCCAAAAGGCAATTTAACCCAGTGCATGCGAGCGACCGCAGTTCCTTGGGACTCGCTCCCCTGCAGTACAGATCACTCCTGCCTCAACTTGACCGTGCGCCTCAGAAGCATTGCTAAGCATGCAAACAAGCTGTCTGAAAGTATCGCTGCTTGAGCAAACGAGTGGTGTGTGCCGCACCTTGAAGGGGCCGGCGAGCTCGTCGTCGAGATGGTCGGCGAATTCGGTGGATTCGTTGTAGCAGCGCGTGTTGTTGTTGATCACCGCGCACAGCAGCCCCTCACTCAGGTCCCGCTCCAGGTACTGCTTCTGCGCCTCCTGCAGTCCACCAGACAACCAGCACATCTCAAAGCACTGCAAGCTTCTTTTCCAATGGCCTAAGTCGCGCGTGGGCAGCACATTGTGCCACTTAAGACGCCGCCGTGGGTTCTGGCGGGTCCAGACATGCACATGGGGTCATGATGTAAGTGCGAGACACCGCGCCCTGCCGAGAAACCACTCCAGACGGCCTGATAGCTCCACTATTCAAATAAAGTATCACTGTCTGCCAACTTTCCTTCACATCAATTGCTTGTACTCGTTCTACCCACAATGGTTCACTGCTATCTCTGCTGGACACCAGGAATGCGCTGGGCATGGGCGCAAAACCTGGAATTGGCGCATGATGGTCATGACAGACTCGCCGGTGCGCAGGAGCATCTCGCCGCTGGAGACCTCCTCGACGACTGAGAGCTGCTCGTTGACAATGCGGAAGAAGTCGACCGCGCCCGGCGTCCACAGCTGACCGTCCTCCTTCTGCTTCGGCTCCCCGCTCAGGTCCGCCTGGCACCGCACGGAGAGCTGTTTGAGACATTGCCCTCATCAAGATACGTCCCTTGGGGACAGAAGCAGCAGGGGACTCTAAACTAAAGGATCAATTTAGAGTCCCCCTGAGAAGCAGCGCAGGTCTCCAGAAATTCACAAGGTTGGTGTCTGTGCCATTCCATCCCCACCATCAACATTTGAGGGTTGACCATTTTCAGGTGTCGACCCGATGCGGCAGCTGCTCCTGGCTCTCTTCTAAAACTTGATCTGGCGCCCCAAGGGCATGTGCATGTGAGAGAGGCAGGTTTCCCCTACCTCACAGGTTACTCCAAACATGCCAAATTTGCGTCTCAAACAAAATTTGCATGCCCGACTGCATGCGTCTTCAGCTGGGTTTTGGGATCACGCATGGTCTACCGATACCACAGCATGAAAAGCTGATTGGGTGGCGCGACAGCCAGCGGAGAGTGCCGAGGAAGGGCCACACCTCGAGGATGTTGACGAACCAGGTGTGCAGCGTGGAGCGCATGCGCGCGATGTACTTGTCGATGAGCACGGTTGTGCCGCGGTCGGGGCCCTCCGGAAACGCAATGTCCTCCTCCTCTAACCCCAGCTCCCTCAGCGTCTCCTGGTAGTTGCTCGTCCACCCAATGACCTGCACCACCCCAATGTTCCCCCCTCAGGATCCTTCTGCTGCGGGGATCTACTGCATGCAGACTTGGTCGTAAAACCCCTGAAAAAGGCCTCTGGATCGGGCTGTGAGGCCCCCTTGTGCACAGCTTTGATTGATGCAGACGGCTGCCGCAGAGAGGAGCAAGAATAAACAATAAACGCACACATGACAGGCGCTTGCGCAGACAAACGCTTGCACGTACTCCGAAAGAGGCCTCACTTGCGGTGCTTGATGCCTTCTGCAAACTCCCTAAATACGAGCTGCTTCAGGAAGAGGCGGAGAGGGCTCAAATTAAGCACAAGCGCCTCAGCGCTTTATACAGATCAGAAGAGTGAATTTTAGCGGCGCGCCTTGAGGATATCAGAATTGGCGAGTTGCTCAGCGCAGGCGCCCATGCAGTCGAGCATATAGGACATGTGCTGGTGGTACTCCTTGAAGATGACGCGGAAGATGCGATACTTCTCGGGGAAGCACGGCGTCACATAGTCATAGATGTCCGCCAGCTGCACCACAAAGTCATGCGCCTCGTCCAGAATCTCCCCCTGCAAAATGTGCAGTGTTATTGTGCTCAGTACAATTCTTCCCTCCAGGAGGGATGACCCATCTCACACCCCTCTTTAAGAAAATGGAGCTCCTGCATTGAGGATGGCATGCAAAGAGTCGTCTGCTGCCCCATGCGCTGCCAATCAGATGCGGCCATTCCTCTTACAAACGCCTTCCTCAACGCCAGTGGGCTGGACGCCCTGGGGTCTTGCAATGGCGACAATTGCAGGTCTATTCCATGTTGTCAATGTAATGTCCCAGAGGCACACCGTGCGTTTGTCAGTGTTCTCGCCGGCGGCCATGAGCTGAGCGCAGTCGCGCAGCAGCGGTGCAAAGTTCTCCTGGATGCTCATGCCGATCTGCTGCTCGCATCGCTTGCGATACCGCTTCGGCTGAATGGCCCGCGTTCCACCTGCAGAATGAAATCGACCATCGATTAAAGCACTGGATCAAATAAGCAAGGCACCTATTTTCCAGGCTCATACATATCAGCGCAACATTGCCAAGCATGCAATACTCATCATGCCTCACTCGCATTGCAGTCATTCACAGAACAGAAAGAACGTGAAAAAATGGCTCTACGGCGCTGAGAGAGGCAGGGATAGGCAAATGAGCGCTCACCCTTGCCGGAGGCTTCCAGCTGCCTGTCGACCATCTCTTGCAGCTCAATAATTCTGACGGCGTTGACCAGCATGGCCGGCTGGTCGCGGCCCAGCGTGGCAAAGTTTCGGATGATGCTCCACAGCCGCTCCTCCACCTTGCCCATCGTCATTTTCACCTGCGCAAACAACTCAGCTCCATCAGTGTCGCTGTCACCGTCTGAATTGCTGTCAGAAGAGATTCCATAACCCACAATTGTAGCTTGCCATCCATGGGGCAGAAGCTGTCCGGTCTGCGGCAGCTCTCTACGACCAGCTGCATGCAGCAAGGGGAGTTCTCCGGGGAGTGGCTATCCATGCTTTGCTTCCTACAGGTCCCATTGGCAGAGCTGAGCCCGCTGCTTCTCACATTAAGTCACCACTTTGCCACCTTGGAACACCACTGTGTGCGCTGCTGGAGCGATGCCTCACTGTTGATTTACTCCCAAAGCCAGGTTGATTATATCTGATGTCACACACCTGGGAGGAATTGAGGGACGATAAGTGTGTCAAAAGTAAATTGGAGGCTGTACCTTGTTGAAGTAGGCGCTGATGTTGCGTGAGTCATCGCGCTTGAGCTTGGCGTTGCTCTCCAGCGCCTGCTGCGCCATGCTGCTGGTGCCCTCCAGTATTGCCAGGCACTCGTACGCCTGCACAGCAACAAATATCACAACATGGAAAGACAGCAACTCTCTGCTCACATCAGAAGCCCCGCACGCTACCCATCAGGCCTCTTCAGGTGCTTCTCATCGTGCTTCCTACAAACTACGAGTCATCAAAGTTAGTAGGACGTAAGAGCAGAAGCTGAGAGGCTGTGAGCTCCGTGGTGGGGGATAAGTCAGCCACAAGTCCTGCACGATTGATCAGTCATGAGTCATGCGCAGTGTCACCTGCAGGAGCTGCGTGTCATCACGGAGCATCTCCTCTGCCTCAGCGGCTTCATGCGGCAGCGCAACAATGTTTTCTACATCCTGCAGCGTCTTGCCCAGATTGTAGTGCACCGCGCTGAGCACCTGAATCTTCTCGTGGTTGTCTATCAGGTTTGAACACTCTGTGCAGAGCTCGTCGATGTCCTGCAGCAGCACAGCCTCAATACTTCACCTGATGCTCATTAAGTCCTGGCCAAGAGGGAGCAGGAAATCATGCCTGTGAGGGCTTTCTCTCAGTAGCTCACCTTGTAACATTCCTGCATTTTGGTGAGGGTCTTCTGTGCGCTGTCCAGAAGCTCCATGCCTGCTCTGGCAGCATCCACCTGGGATGCCACCGTCGCGCTGAGCTGCGTTTTGTTGGCCTGATGCTTCTGCGTGTACTCCTCCAGCATGTTGGGGAGGCGCTTGAGATCCTCTGGATGTTGGAGCAGCCTCTCCACCTCTTCTACTGCTGCTTTCCGTGCATCCACTGCCTGTACAGCAGATGGACGATCCTTCAATCCAATGTCGATTTCAGTGCTATTGTATGACCAGGTGCGAATCCTAAAAAACATCATGATCTTGCGACCAAGGGCAGAAAAGGCCAACGATGCTAGGATTGCAGGAAACTGCACCGACCTGTTCGGGAATGCTGTTGTCTATCATTTTGCATGCTGATGGATTATCCTTGCTCGATCAGACACACTTCTTATGAAATAGATTCCCGTGCAGCTTCAAGATATTATTCCGCAGGAGTGCGTCCAATTGTATGTTTTCTTTACTTCTCTCTTCTCTTTATTAGCAGTAATATGAAACGGCACGTAGCTAGTTAGCCGATAAATATTGAAGCCTCTTCAAAGCAGGTTGGTCCTTCGAACCCCAAGGGCTGCTTATCAAGAGCGATTTCCACACATATAGCAGTTTCTTGTGCTAAGAGTATTTAATAATTTATATTGATCAATAACGACAACGAAAGAAGTGGAAATGCCCCGAGTCATTAGGTCTAAAAACCTCCGGGGATGTATCTAGGGTCTGAAAGGGAGCTGCAATATACACACGCTGACCACGTTTTGCGCTTTGTTGTTCTAAGTAAAGTGTCGGATCCGATCTCGCTCCGGTCCTTAGATAGGTCTCCTGAAAGGCTTTTTCGAGCAGGAGGCAGCCTCCCCAGGTCAGACGCCTCGAAGTACATTTGCGTGGAAGTACTGTACTTCCCAGTCCTCGACTGCAGTAGTGGTGCATTGTGGTCACATTAAAGGCCAAGGACACCTGAATAGCCTTTCAGAAATCTTACCCGTGCAAGACAAGGGCCGGGAAAACACTGACATCCGTGCCCACACCTTTCTTCCAGCCAGCCCTGTCATACAGGATCTTCAGAGCAAAGGTTCAGCCTAGATAAAAGCAAGAGCTGGGATCTCGTCTGATTGTACCTGATCTGAGAGCTTGAGCGAGGCGTGGGACAATTTCTAGCGGTCGAGGACGTCCCTGTGCATAGGGACACTCACCACTATGTCAGGTGCACTGACACCACCTTTCTCTCACTTTGAGGGCAGAGTAGAATTCCTTCTAAGTTCTGTGATACAAGGCTTGGCTCTTCATGTCCCGGAGCTGAAATTCGTATCAAGACTCCCTTGTGCTGCCTTACAGGGCGCCCTGCGCCTCCAAAGCCTTGGGAGCGGCAGGGCTCAGCGACAGCTAGCACTACAACACCATTGGGTCCCAGCACAGCCAATGATGGCGCACCAAAGCCTTGGGAGACTGCCACACCGAGTAAGTTACTTTTGACACCTTCACTCAGTTCCCCTCTGGCACTGTCAATATCACATCAACCTTCTGCTTGCATCTGGGAGGTGTTCACTTGTGTATCATCATTTGAGACCTCTGTTCAAGAGTGAGACCTTTGTTAAGAGTACGACCACTGCAGCCACAGGTTATTGACTCCCTGCTGACTTTGGGTCCTGTTCCTGTGTTGCAGCGTCTACTGGGCCGGTAGCAAACAGCAATGCTGCAATAGTAAATAGGGCACGCCCCTGGGAACAGCCCTCCACGAGCGCTTACGGCACCGGCAACGCTTACGGGTCAACTTACGGAATGGGGACGAGCGCGTACGGGGCAGGCTCCTACGGCAACAGCTATGGCACCGGCGGTGCTTACGGCAGCAGCTATGGCGGGGGCGGCTACGGAGGAAGCATGTATGGCCGGCCCGCGTACGGGGGCATGGGAAGCTACGGCGGAGTTGGCAGCTACGGCGGAGCTGGCAGCTACGGCGGGGTTGGCAGCTATGGAGGTGGTGGGATGTATGGGGGAGGCGGCATGTATGGCGGTGGGGGGATGTATGGAGGGGCCGGAGGCATGTATGGAAGACCAATGGGGGGCTACGGTGGAGCCCTAGCTGGTCCAGGAGGTGAGCGATCACTCCATTCCTTACATCCACACCGAAGCCACCTTTTGGGCGTGCCTCATGCTTGCAGCAAGCCTTGAAGTTGTCTTAGCACAGCTCGTTGGTGTTCTTCTGGCAGCAGATGGGATGCATGCAAGTTGCTAATTCTCCGTGCATGATGTGTCAACAGGTGCACCATTTGATGCTGCAAATCCCCCGCCTGCCCCGCCAACAGCCTGGCAGGCTATGCTGCATGCCATCGGGGGAATTGTCCATTTCTTTGGGCGGCTGTCGTTCTTGGTGGACGAGAATGCTCACGCCGTCCACTTTTTCATCTCTGCTCTGCTGCAGCTTCTTGACAGGTGAGGCCTCCTCTTTGTGCATGCCCACCTTCTGATTTTGCGTGCTTGCCCCTTCATTATTTTAGAGCAGGAGATCAGAAGAAGGTCTGAGCAAGAACTCCCCAGAACTGTTCAGTGCACCGTTTGAGCCTCTGTTGAATAGAGTCTGCTTTTTTACTTCTCTGATCTTTGCATGCAGGGCGGGTTCTCTGTATGGCGAGCTGGCGCGCTTTGTGCTGAGGATACTTGGGTACAAGGGAAAGCCAAAGGAGCAGCCGCCGATGGGGGCACCCCAGGGGATGATGGGCCCCCCTCGGCTGCCAGGCCTGCCAGCTGCACCCGGCGCGCAGCCAGGCGCTCCAGAGTGGGACAACATGTGGGGATCTTGAAATCCACAGAAATGCGCAGCACTATGTTTGACAGAGTAGCACTGAGATATGCGCCTGCTTTGACGTGGAAGGTTTCTTTCGCTCTCTGCAGCGTCCTGATTTGTATCATACTGAATTGCGGTGCTCTGATTGATTTCATTGCTGGCCATGTTCAACCAGTGTATATACAGGTAGTGAAGGTTAAGAGTTTCTTTTTCCGTCTTCCACACACGGGTAGGTAGATGGGTCAAAGTATCATTGGACAGCAATATCTGCCTTTTGAATTGCTCTCTAGGGGAGAAACATTTCGACCATCTTAAAGGTGGCATCCTGCAGAATCCTCCTCCGCAAGATTGAGGGCATGTGACAGGCTGGTGGACTTTCTTGCACGAGTGTACTTTGAATTCAAATCAATCAAATACCACATTCTGTGGCCTACGGTCACTGTAACAGCTACATGTACAGAGCATTCTTGGGCACTCCTAGCGGTTACAAAAAATGTGGTGTAAATCTTGGTGCGCTGCTGCCCGCAAACATGCAGTTGCAAAAGCAATGCAGCAGTTTCATCGTGCGGGCAATGCGCCCACTCTGTGCACATTTTGTTATAAAGAATTGCACTCCTAGAACGACACGAAATCTTATACAAAATCTAGCAGCCGCCAGGGGGGCGCTGGCCTGTCCCGGGGGAAATGGACAAAGGGAATGCCAACAAGGGGCCCACTGACAAACCTCCAAAGCTGATACCTCTTGTCTGTCACCTCCTGCACAACCTGGCCGCCAGCATTGACAACCTGTGCAGACACAATATTGTATTTTGTTCAATTAACTAGAAAAAGCCAATGTCACTCTCACATGCCAAACTCTACTGCAAGCATGGCAGATCTCCCAATATACAAGTCGACCGCAAACAGGAAGCTCATCGGCGCCTTGAGGCGGACATTGATACAACCTTCTGCTATTGAAATGTGCCCCAGAGCTCACCGTGATATGCTGGTCACACTGGAAGCGCACAGTGAGCACGGAGTGAAGCACCGGAGGAGCATTCCCAGGGCCAGCATTGAGTTCTGCTGCCATGCTGCTAGCGGCCGACATTTTGCTCCCTGCTGCGTCAGCTACTCCAGGGCTGTCTAAGAATTCAAACCTGCAGATGCACAAGTCAGGTGTCAAACAGGGCTATGCACTGCACATACATGTCACTTCCTGTTTATGTGACAGTGACACTTCAGGCAGCTCTGGGTAGGCCCCGCCTGGCTAGTTTGTCATCGTCTATAAGCTCACAATTCGCAAGGCTGGCCTTGACGTTCCCAACGAGCTTCGTTGTTACAGACATGCCCTTGTTTGAGTAGTCCTCCACTCCTTTCCTGCCAGAAGCACACCTACCCTCAGTACATTTGTGCGCCAGGGGCCTGCAGCAAGTCAGACGTGCACGAGCAGCTGTGAACCAAGCTGTGGCACAAAGTATCCAAAGCAACGACGACTACTGTGGCTGAATCTTGCACATACAGAAGATGGAGCCAACCTGAGGGCAGACAGCAGCTTCCCTGACACCATTGCACTGAGAGTTTGGAAGTCATGCTCGTTCCACAGGGTCATGACTGCACAACTCAGTCGCAGACCGTCAATAAACACTAAACACTACTCACGCCATCCATCACCTCTGGGTCACACAAAGGAGAAGTAATAAGACTGGTTCCAATGCAGTTTTCTTGAAGCAGTCTCGGTAGTCAGTCACCTGTGAAGAAGGCATCTTTTGCTCCCTCTAGGCACTCTTTTTCATCAAAGTCCTTGTCTTGGAATGTCAGCACTGCAGAAGCCATACGCCCCTGTAGCATGCATTGCTCCAGTTGCAATCTGCAGGTGGGCATTGCTGAGTAAGATCTGATAAGTAATCTGCTCTTACCCGGACTGTGTGCAGCGCCTCAGTAAGGAAGCTGAATGGATTGAACGGATCTCTGATCTCAGATGTTTCCAGTTTGTTGAGGCCTGCACGCATTGAGAATCTCCACCACTTGTCTGGCAATCGCCTCCTCAGACATGCACATGTCTTGCAATGATCTACTGGATGGTGATGATTGCAGTTCAAGATCTATGGGGGCTCACCCGCTATCCGCTGGAATTCAGTAGCATACTTCTGCTCCTCAGGACTTGGACTCTGATCTGCTTCTGCCTTCTCATCTTGTGCTGCTTCTTGGCTGTCCCGGGAGGTCTTGCCTTCCTGTGAGCTAGAAAGGGTGCTAACTGCTGTCTGGTTGCCTTCAGGAGCATCCTTATCTGAGGAGCTAGGTTCCTCTGTGGCGCTAGCTTTCTCTCTGATGTCTGATGCTGCCAGGGTCTCAGGAATCACAGCCGAAGCCTTCTTATCCTGCCTCTTCTTTTCTTGCTTTCTCTTCTCTACCTTTCCTGGCTTCCTCTTAGTTACATACCCAGAGAACCGGTCGCCTCCTTGGCTCGATGCCGAAAAAGATGATGCTGGAAAGGCAAATTCATATCTCTGGTAGATGTCTCTTGCACGGCTTCCACTGTTGGAATTCCCTGATCTGGCAGGCCCTCCAGCAACACCTGATCTTGTGGGATGGAGAGCGGGACCTTGGGGGATGATTGATGTTAATGCGGCACAATGGCTAGTCAATAAGTGCCGAAATGCTCGTGTGGCACATTTTATGGCTCTCATAAGGTAGAAGGCACGTCACGAGACCACCATCCTAGAATACGACGTCTACCTATAAGAATCCAATCCAACAAACAGCACTGATCAGTACAAGCAGAAAGTACCCACAAGTCTAGATCTGTTTGAGGCGTATAAACTCATACCTAGATTGATCTCAAACGTTCATGTCCCAACAGCTCCTAGCCTTGGAACCCTGCACAAACCCTTCCTAGGCCTCACACCTGGACATTCTCCTCCATCAGAGATCCAGGCACCTCTGTCTGCCTCTGTTAAAACTTTTACATAGTATGAGCATTGCAAATCAAATTACAGTTTCGATTTGCTTGTATTGATCGAGCAAAAAAAGGCATGTCCATGAGTCACTCGCTTGCGACGTTTTCAAGAAGCTTGCAGGCGACAGCAGACTATGGTGCGATCAACAGCGCACCATTGGAGGCTCTTCTGACTGTGGTAAGATGACCATCCTGTCGTATCCATACCGTCTATATATACGAGGGCATGCGCTTGCATAATACAGCGGATGCCACCCTCAACACGGTAGCCAAAATGGATTATGGTAGAATGACGTCAAAAGAATTACCCTTAGCGGTTGACACATCTCATTTGCTTGCAGGTGAGCCAAGGCCATGCTCTCCTAGCTGAGGTACTCCAACTCAGCAGCTCCTTGCCACCAGCTCTGCAACCTGCCACCACCAAATTTGCGCCCATCCTGTTCGACTTCCGCTATTTCAGAGACCCAGATGCCCATGACCAGAAGGTCGAAGCCAGCCGCGAGCTGACCAGCTTAGATGAAGAGTTCAGAGAGGTGTGTCATGGGCCATGCATGCATGCATTGTGTGGGATCCTCATGAGCTTGGCCTGACCCCTTGCTCGAACGAAATGCAGTCAGCAGACTTCCCTTCCCTTGCAGCACGCAACTTGTACAATGTACTTGTAAAGCAGATGCACGAACTCATCCACCAGGTGCCTATGCCGAACAGGCCCATCAGGATGTTCTGGAGCAGCTTTACATGCTGTATCGGGGCGTTGTGGAGCTGCATGGCCGCCTTGTGGACTTCTTGCAGCAGCTCAAGGATGGCGCATACATCCAGTGCAGCATTTCCAGCCTCATGCTGGTTTGTTCCTGCTCGATACCTTATCACTTGATGCACAACTTCCTGCAAGTAGGATGCGGCTGGAAGCGGGAGGCACCATTGACCACTGCTTGGCCTTCCCAATCTGGTTGTGGATAGTTACTATTGCAAACGCTGAGGTCCCCTTGGCCTCATCGTGTAAGTCTGCGTAGCCCATGCGAGATCCCTGTAGGCCGAGGCCGAGTAAGCTCAACAGATGGTGTGGAACAGTAGTAGAAGGTCTGTGAATGCCTGACCTCACCAGGAAGAGAAGTATAGATCCAACAGAGAGGCTGATGTGTGTGCGTGTGTGTGGGCGCGCAGAATCCGGAGGGGCGGCAGCTGCTGCTGGAGGCTGTGGCGCTGGTGGGTGCCCTGCTGCTATCCCTGGACAGGCGCATCGATGGAGCTGTGCGCGAGCGCTCTGTTGTGGCCTACTACCGCCTCAAGGGCGGCGCGCAGGCATGGGCCCCTCCCCCTTCTAATTCCCTTGCAGCCAGGGGACCTGGATGCATCGTTCAACTGCCCTCATGGCCAACCCGACTGTACCACCTCAGGAACTTTGTGAAGTCTTTGAAACAACATGGCATCGCCTCCGCACAATCGTGCCCTGTTGCCATTGCCATATAATGCTTCAGGAGCTTGTGCAGAAGCTTTTCAGGAATTTAATATCATGTCATTAATGGCCCGTAGAGGACAGCTGCAGGCCATGCACGCCGTTTATTATTTTCTTCCTTGTGAGCACAGAGGGCGTGTTTGCAGGCTGTGGGACCTTCAGTAAACCAGGTGATCACCCTGGTGTCCTCCACTGGCTTCCAAGCCAGCGCTAAGAGGCCTCCTGCAGGTGGGGATCAGATCCACCAACACCCCTTTCTGTTGAGCAGTAAGGGCAGTGTGCCCCGTCAGCTCTGATGGAGTCCAGAACTAGATTTAACTCGAAGATCCCCGTGTCACTGCAATGAGTCATATCCTGGTGGTGCAGGATATCCTGAGTCCTACTTTGCCAGGCTGGCGCTCCCACAGGAGGCCATCATGGCGGTCGTAGCCGCCTGCAGATCAGATGACATCTACCACCAGGCAAGTCTGTCCCACTCATTCAGCCCCACACCTTGATGCTCTACCAGAATGCCAAAGTGGTGATCAAGTAGTTTAAGTTTGTTATTTATCTCTGCAAGATGATGGATTGCTTAATGAGCACGGGTGTGGTCACAGGTGGTGCACTATCCTGCGCCGGAGCATCGGACGGCTGCGCTGTCGCACCAGGCGGCTGGGCTGTACCTGGCTCTCTACTTTGTGCCCCAAGTGCTGCATCGCGACTCTTCCCTCATGCGCACCCTTGTGGACAGGTGCCATCTCCTGCACCTCATGTGGAATCAGGCTAGGCAGTCTCTCTCTCTGTTTGGCACGATAGAGGGCCTTCCTGCATCCTTCTTGGAAGCTCACCGCTTGACAGCGGATTATTTTTGACATGGCCCGGAGGGACTAAAAAATCTCGTCAGTGTGAAGCACACTGTGGGCCAGGACCCACATGTGGGAAGATACACAGCAACACTGGAGCGCTGTGCTGCATAGGCAGCAGACCCTGAAGGATGAGACGATTTCCTGCGAGTGTCGCTCTTCAAGATTTGGTATTGTGTGGCATTGTGCTGCCCGTGTTGATGTGTCTCCGACGCAGACGTGTTGCTCAGAACCCCTGTTACCTCATAGCCGCAGCGGATTTGTCAAGCTGCAGAGTCCCATTGGGGCATCTCCACCATACCTTAGGCCCCATCCTTGCGGACTTGGAGCCTTCTCTAGGAAGTAGCCGTGAGTACGGGTATGGGGCCGGTGCAGGCACTTTGCGGACAACTGGGTGGTGGCTTGGGGCCCGGGGTTCCGCTCGGATTTGGCGCTGGAGTGGGAGAGCTTCAAGGCGGCGCGCGGCGCTTTGGGCGGTGTGATAACGGCCGCGCGCGCCAAGGATATGGCCGCCACCTACGCCGCCGCGCTGCCGCAGCTGCAGGCCCAGCTCTCCTCCTTCCTGGTAGAGGGCAAGCTCAAGGTGCGCGTGTGCCCATCTGTTGCCCCTCCAGGCACTGCCCAGGCACTGCATTGCAGTCTAAGGGAGGGTGCAAGACACTGCCTTGCAAAAAAGCACATGTCTGCTCTGGTCCCAGGAACATTCAATTCTTGAGAGGCATTCCAAATGCTGCGATCAGTGGTCCACATGGCCTTCAAGAGTGACATGTGGTGTGGCACGCTACATTTAATACCTTCCCAGTCGGCTTCGGAGCTTCTACGTGACGTTGACCGTGGTGCCTAAGAACTTCTTTTCCCATCAGTGGACCTAGTTGAGCCCTTGGCTCTGGGCATATTCCCTCCCGATTTTGGAGCTTCGCTCCCAAAGGCTGCGTGCAAAGGTTTGGTAAGAGATGGCAATGCCGGCTGCATTGCAGGAGGAGTATGTGCTAGAGCACATGGCGGAGGTGTTCTCGTGCTTGCGCAGCTGCAACGTGGCCCTGCGCTGGCTGCTGCTCCACACCGCCGCCTCCCACCGCAAGCTGCGCGCCGCCGTCGCCTCCGCCGCGCCGCCGCCCGACGCCCTGCTCGCTCTGCTGCTCGACACCGCCCTCCTGGAATACGAGGTGCGGCAACCATGCGCGGGCCGCAAGTGTCCAGGGGGTACCCCTCCAGAAAAGCAAGCGAGGAAGTTCCTGGAGCAGGGCACACCTGCAGCCTGAGGACTGTGCCAAGTGTAGTTCAGAGATTGCTTGCACTTTTTGAGGGGCCGGAAAGGCGTTTGGGTCAAGAAATGGGAAGCCGGTCATTTCCTCTACAATGGTGAAGTGGACATGCACACAAAGGATGCGCTCAGCGGCATGTGCTGGCGTGTGCGCGCAGGTGCGGCGGGGTTACAGCGTGCTGCTGGAGAGCAAGACGGAGCGGTGGCATGCACAGAGGCGCGCCCTGGTGGAGGCCATCCAGGACCTGGCCGCCTTCTATCAGGCGCTGCAGGCGCTCCCCCGCTCAACCTCCACCGCTGACCTGTCCGACTGGTTCGACCACCTCATCCAGCAGGTGCAGCCCCTCTGCCCCTAATCTGTCCACTGGCCATTAGTAGCGAGATGGCCTTTGCATAGGGCACCCTATCACAGCGCGCAGCTGAAAAATGCATGCACATTGCACAGTCTTGGACTGATGCAGACATGCAGGTCCTGCGACCTAGTCAGGTGGCCCCACAGAGACCGGAAAGCTAAAAATTGCTCAATTCACTCCGTAGTCGGCAGGCCAATTGCGACCAATCACTGCTTTTGCGCATTGAATCAGCCATTTAGCAGGGCGTTGGTGCTACTTGACATGGTTTAGAATGGGTGGATTCATTCAGTTCAAACCATCTAGCTCCAGGCATTTGTAGCTGTGCTGGTGCAACTCATGCCCTGCCCAATGTAGCGCCCCAGTTGCCCTGAGTGCGCGTGACATTGCAACGGAGTCCAGTTGCCTGGTCTATTTTGTAGTTCTCTGCATCAGTCCCGCTTCACCCTGCAGCAAGTGACTAAGCAAAACACTCCCCTCAAGCTTCTGGCCTTTTGGCTACATTGACAATGGGCCAGCGTACAGCTGCATTCCTTGTCAGATGGAGATCAGTAAGCCTTTGATCCTCGATAGCTCTCAATTTCTGACCTTTATGGCTCCCCTCCTCCGCGCAGGTGGAGGGGATGGACTACGCCGACCCGACAGGCACGTCGCGGAGCGTGCAGTCGCTGACGCTGGCACTGGACGACGCGGAGCGGTTCCATCCGCCGGAGGCCGCGCTGCAGACCAAGCAGTTCCTGGCCGCCATCCGTGGCCACCTGGCGCACACGCTGCGCATCGCGGATGTGAAGGAGGAGCTGCTTGCCACGCTGGCGGCCGTGGCTGACTTCGCCTACGGCTGGGGGCTGCTCGACTCATACGTCGCCCGCCTGCAGGCGGAGGTGACTGTCACTGAAATGCTAGAAATCCACTATCATTTGTGGGCCGAGCTTGTACGCCGGCTCCTTGAATGCCTGTGTTAAGAGGAGACCAGAGGCAGAGACCCTACAGAAAGAAAGGGGCCTGATACTTGCTGAAATGGACCTCCCTGGCATGCGCAGAGATACTGCAGCGGTTGCTTCTACCCATATTCTTCACCCTTGAGACATCTCTTATTACAGGCCAGAGCTCTGTACATTTCAAAATCATCACTATCTGGGTGATGTCCTGACCGCAGGCAAGTTGGGCCTATTTGACGCAAGTAATCTATTCCCAGTACAAAGCCGCAATTCATCCCGGGGTGACTGCAGGTGCGCGCGGACCCCGGGACAGTGCTGAAGCTGCGCTGCCTGTTCCTGAAGATGCGTTCCCTGCTGGAGGTCCCCCTGCTGCGGCTGGGCCAGGCACGCGCTCCTGCCCTCTCCGCCACATCGCGCGTCTACTCCTCCGCCCTCCTCGCCTTCTCCCGCCTCATCCTCCAGGTGCAGCATTCCTATCTAGCCTAGCCTGTGTAATGACCTTGTGGCCATGAAGACAAGGACCGTTTGTGTTTGCCACGAAAGCCGAACCTAGATACCGACAAAAGCTCTAGAGACCCCTCACTTCTCTCTCCTTGCTACTGGCTGTCGATATCTTTTTGTGGCTTTTGTGGCAAATGTGAGCGGCCCATTCACCCTAGCTTGCCAATTCTTAAATGTGCTCGGCTTTCTCACTGCTCGACTGGGAGGTCACAAGATTGGGGCAGCTGTGTGCTCTGTCCGGCTCTTTCCCAGAGCTGGGTGGAGCCCGCTCTGGTTGCACTCGAGTTGGACATGTGTGTCATGTGGTGTGTGTTCCATCCGGGCGGACACATGAGCACCGCGGCAAGTCTTCTTTGCCAGGGGCAGAACCCACGTGATCCGCTTGTCGAGCTTGCTGGCAGCCCTAATCGTCCTGCTACATGCCTCATGGCAATGCTCTTGAGTCATTTCTAACTATAATTTTTGGACTACTATTTAATGCAAGATCTTGCCATGTCGATCGCCAGGTGGTGCCGGCGACGGTCGGGGATCTGCTGGATCAGATGGTGGTGGTCACGAGCGCGCGCATGACGCCGCTGCCGCCGCGGCTGGACGTCGGCCGCCTTCGGGAGGCCGCTCAGCTTCCCCAGCGCGCGCAGCTGGCCGCCCTCGCGCACCGCATCGCCGCCTTCGCCGAGGGAATGCGCGCCATGGAGAAGTGCGCCGCCCGCATCCTTGCCTGAAGTGCTCAACTGTGACGAAGCAACATTTGCTTAACAAGCTGTGCCCCGTTCGTGGTCCCTTCTCTTGTTCCGTCTCGGGTAAGTTAATATCCAGTGTTCCCACCGGTCATGTTTTCTCTCTAGTGCCATGCAGCCAGGCCATTTTCCCTCTCTTATCTTGTTCTGATGCTCTGATGCTTTGTCCTTGTGTCCTAACACGAATGTGTGGATCTCTTCAGTAGACGTTCTGATGCCTGACAAATAATGGCAAATAATATCTCACAAAGCGGAAAGGGAAAAATCTCTTGCTCAAGATGCTGGATTCCCAAGCGCTGCGTGCCATCGTGCACTTCGACAAATTTGTGCTGAAAAGAGAAGTTCTTGTCTTGCTTCAATATTCAGAGTCTGAGTGTCAGCCTGGGCCGTGCAGGAGTATCTGCATGAGTATCTGAAAACGGGATACCATACAGTGTGCATCTGAGCTGTGCAGGACATTCGTGGGCATGCCATCCTAACCCTCCAGAACTTTTCCTAATGCACTGAAGCAGGACACTTGCGTTTGCGCTGCGCCGCTGCATGCTGTGCTGCCGTTCATGCACTTTAGCGCTTTTGCTCTGAAGAGGGGACTCCCCGGAAGTGTTAATAATCGACTTCTTCCTTTTGGCGTGAGCTGCGCAGGACGTTTGTGGGCGTGGTGGAGCTGCAGCCACGGCGGCTGCTGGAGGACGGCCTGCGAGCGCACCTGGCGCAGCGCGCGGCGGCCGCAGCTGCGACGGCGTTGTCATTCTCCAACCCGCCCGCGCCGCTGGCATACCCGCCTCTCTCGGCTGCCGGCCGCTCCGCGCTCGCCGGTCTCTTCGGCGGCGGCGCGTCCCTCTCAGCCAGCATCCCGGGGCGGTGCGCATGGCGTTCCCTCTTGCTCAGTATGGCCAAGTAGGGGTTGTCAATGCAGCGACGATGGTTGTGCCTCAAGCTCACGTATCCCTAAACACATGTGACTTCTAAGGTTTCTTGCATTTCTTGGGCTTGGTCCCCAGCTGAAAGCAAGCTGTTCGTTCAACCTGTAGCTTTTGTGAGGAGGTGGCAAATCGTTTGCCGGCACAGTCCGTATTGTGCTGCTGGAGATGCAATGCCTTCACGGATGCCTAGCTGCTACAAGGCTACACTTTTGTGAACAATGTGGCGTGGGTGCCTCTGCTGCAGGCAGGACCTTGGCGCGCGGCTGGGCGAGCTGGCCGCCAAGCTGCAAGCATTGCGCGACGCATTTGAGGCGGTGCAAGATCTAGTGGACCTGCCCGGCCTGCGCGTGTGGCACACCCAGCTGCAGCGGGTTCTCTCTGCCAATCTTGCCGCCGAGCTGCGCAGGTCCGAACCCTCCTCTTTTGCACCATTTTCTTGTCCGTTACCATTTCCATCTTGTCATCCGGAATGATTGCCCCTTGCAGTTTTCGCTGCATTGCAAAGCGGAGACACTCCGTCATATCTTTGCTCTACATGGATGTACATGCTGCAGACTGGTGGAGAACTGATATACACATTGATGTCTGGGCGGAGCTGCATCTTGCAGCTTCACCATGCAGTGGATCAGTTCGCTGTTATGATTGGGTTTGCTGCCTTCCATGTGATGTAGAAAGGCGCACAGATCTTTGGGTGTCCACAAGGCAGTGCTGTAGAAGCAGCAAGGGTGGGAATAGCTGAAGCGGGCGCTGGGTTGCAGATTCAGGAGGGTGGCGGAGAGCAGCATGGCCAGCACCAGCGGATGGGATGGGGCGCCCCCAGAGGCGCTGGGCGGCCCCAAAGACGAGCTTTATGGGGAACCCGTCACCTTCCTTGGCAGGTGCACAGCATGCCTCCACCTTGCCAAAGTATTGGAGAGAAAACATTTCCCCTCACTTCGACTTTATTGCTGTGTCTTCCAATGTAGGTTTGAAAGGATCTATGTACAACTATATCACAACAGGGTCATCCTCTTGGTACCATGTTTTGCTCCCCACAGACGACCTTGTCGTAAGTTTGTTGCATTGATGCTTTCATAAGTAGATGTTACTCTTGAGCATGGTACCGCTCTTACCTGGAATGCTCACCTTTCAAGTCCCGCAGGTTCAGTAGTGTGCAGTCTGCTCAGATGCCTCGGGCTTCTTCGTGCTGTGCGCAGGCTGGTCGGGGAGGTGTTGCGGCTGAGTGACCCTGTGCGCACGCAGTTCCAGCCGCTGCTCTGCGCCTGGCACGACGCCAGCGGTGGCGAGGTGGGCACCATCCATACCTCCTTATTCTATGTGCCGCCTTTAACCCCAATCATTGATATCTGTTCAAGAGTTTGCTTTGCAACGCTGGCCAACCGAGCATGACTGTCCTGCAACCCGCATGCTACCACCTCACCTTGTTTCCACTCGTCAGGGCACTCTGTATTGTCACACATTATCAAGATATAAAGTTATTGAATATTCGGGTTGTGTTTGGGTGATGAAAAGGTGCTGGGCATGGCTGCGTTCGGTGCGCTGGCGGCGGCGTTTGACGGCCCCGGGCTGCGGTGCACGGGCGCGGTGGTGGCAGCACGCACGCACCAGACGCTGCACGCCGGCCTCTCCCACATACGCGCCGAGCTCGACGCCGGTGGGCAGCGCACTGCCTGCCATGTACATTGTGCCTTGAGGCGGCTTTGCTCTTTTTCCATTGCTTGTGTCTTAACTCAGCCGGCCGGGAATGCAGCAGCCTGGAATGGGCCAACTCGTCATCGGAACTTATCACCAGATCAGCTGTTCGTTTTGCATCCAGAACATGCGCGAGTCAGATGCAAGGAGGAGAAAAGGAAATCGACTGAAGCATCTTCACGGGCCCCTCCTGTTTATGGGTTTATACCATTGGATTCACAGCTTGCGGACAGCTTGTCGGAAATTACCTTATAAATAAAAAAATTTACCTAATAAAATTACCTAGCCTTAATTGAGAGCCTGATTTGGATGGTACAGGGTGGCGGGCGTCGCTGGCGGATCTGCGGGAAGCGGTGGGGTCCTCCACAGCGCCACCGGAGGGGGGTCCCGGCGTCTACGTGGAAGCTGCCAGGGCGGCGTCGCGGCAGCTGCAGCCTCTGGCTGTGCTCATCGCGTCCCTGGGTCAAATGCAGCTTCTGCAGCAGCGCATCCGGCACGAGCTTGCCTCCATCAGCAGGTCAGGAACTTTGCCACATTTTCCCTTCATGTACACATGCCTTACGTATGCATCTCAAGGATGTAATGCTTTGGAGCCAATACTGCGGGGGCTATGTATGTTCTTGGGGTCTGCTTTGTGAGTTGCTTCTGGTCACTGCACCAATATTGCAGGCATTTCCCTGGCTGGTCCTGCTCTTCGAGCCGGTCCAATCAGAAATGATATCTATTGTCAAGTGCTTGCTTATATAATTGCGGCAGTGTCGAGGGGATTAACCAGGGAGTTACAAGCCCTTGGGCAAGAAGCAGGTCTGTCCTCAGTCGGGTCACAAACAAAACGCTGAGGCGGGGTGGTTTGGGGCAGGTTGGAAGGGGACGCTCTACTGCACTGCGCATTGGAAGGACTCAATGCAGCGCTTCTTGCGGACGCCAAGGCCGCAGCATCGGCGCACGGAAGCAGCAGTGAGCCGCCGGCGTCCCCTGTCACCCCTCTGCAGCCGGAGCTCGCAGACCTTTTCGAGGCTGCTGGCCTCAGCAATCCAATGGAGAAGGTATGCACGCATCTCTCAACTTGACCAATAAACATCTCAAATATGACACATCCATCTTGACTTTTCAGCAGAGTTCCTGCTTACCTGCAACGAATGGTTGTGGGCTGCATAATACTGGAATGTGGGCGCACTTAAGACAGAATGCATAAAACCCCTTGCTCACTTCCTCAAGGCGTCCTCAGGTGTGCCTGAGTAGACAACATTAGAGAATAGAGAAGAACAGAGTTCTGTGGTTTCTGAGTCCAGGTGTATGAGAGGCCGGCAGCGCTGCCGGAGTTACCAGAGATTTTGTTTCTGGTGCTATTTTCGCTGCTGGATGCATATGCATTCAACCGGCGGCTGGCGGTGCTGGAGAGGGCTGACAGGAGGGCCCCCGATTCGGTGCCCCTTGCCTGCGGCTTCGCCACCCTTCTGCGCCAGTTCCACCCCTGCTACGCCGAGGTGCGGCGATCTCCCCTTCCCTTCTTACATGATTCCCAAAGTTGCTGATTAAATCTTGACGTCATTGTCAGAATCTGAAGAGATGCGCTGGAATTGCTGGTGTTTGAGGTGGCAGCTGCGGCTTTTGATTGCATGCCTTTAATTTCTGTGTCTGGCTGCAAAATGTGCACTGATAGGTATGAGCCTGAGCTTTCAGGAGCGCAATCTCAGTGCAATTTTGTTCTCTTGTTCTCTTTTTGCAATCTGCATAACTCTGGTGTGGATGTGAAACCTGCTGTATGGCTGCTTGCAGGCGTTTCTGCAGTGCGTGGGGCAGTGCATCCAGATGTATGTGCAGACAGCGACTGGGGCAGTGGCGCAGGGAGTGCAGGCTGCTGGGATCGATGTGGCACTGCCCAGAAAGATTGGAACGCTCGTGGCATTCGTTGAGAGCGTGAGCGAGTTTGGCGGGATGTCCCAGTCGCTTGTGCATCAGTACATACCGCCATTCATAGCTGACACTTGGCTGTCGGTGCTGGCATGAGAGCTGCAAGATTAAATGTGCAAGGTCCGTTGGATTGACGTTCTGTTTCCTGAAGGTTGGTAATGGAAATGGCGAACTGGGATGTACATTAGCCACACTTGTGACATGATGCTTGTACTTGTTGTATAGAGAAGGGAGAATGCAAGACATGAAGGCATTGCGAGCACCATGATAGGAGAAAGGGCTGCCTCGCAGTGTATACAGAGCACATCAGGAAAAACAAACATCTCCCGGCCGGGAGCGCCCAGGAGCACTGATGCTTGCATACATGCCGTCATGCATGTGTGGCTATGTGAGGAAAAGGGCATGCGTTGTTGCGCAGAAACTGCAATATTGCAAGCGACATTTGAGGCACAGATGACCAATGCACTGTGCTGTGAGAAGAGCAGACAGAATGATCCACACTCTGACATTCGATAAGTCAATGGGTGCCCCTTGCGATTGTGCATTGATTGCATCGATGATTTCATGCACTGTGCCGATCAAGCACTTCATTGGACGCAGGGATAATCTTTCGAAGAGAGCATCCTAAATCAGAAGAGAGCAGTTTTACAAGTGGGATGTCAATAAAAACGTCACTCGGCTACATTCACTGTGTATTCCCTGACAGATCAGCCCCGGCTTGTTTGGAATCGTCTACCAAACAGATTGCAATATCGAAACATGTCTGCTAGCATCAGCACATGATGAATTGCACATGGCATCGGAGCCCAGCGGAAGCAAGAGATTTATATATCACGAATCAAAGAAGACAAACCAGCCAGCTTCAACACAGCATGCTCATTCTGCAATAAATTCCTGCAATCCTGCTCATTGCAAACAAGACAACAACCCAAAAGGCTGCCTAGCACGCCAACGGCAGTTTAAATTGGCAGCATGCCTCAAAAAGCTCTTGCATGAGAGGCCAGACATAGAGACCCCAACAAATAGAAGAGATTGGCAGGGCTTTCTGCGCTCAGGAGTCCTTGGACATTTACCATACCAGGCTGCACCAGAACGCAAGCTTTGACAGAACCCAAAATCACAGGTCGAACGAGGCGAGAATGATACCCCAGGATGCAATCGCCAGATCATAGAATTGGGCTTGTCGCATCGCCTTCAAATACCTGCATCACTGCGACTGCCTTTACTTGTGACCTCTTCATTCGCATACAGGACAGATGCACATCGCGCGAGAAAGTTGCTTGCATTTTCCCTAGACAAAATGGGCACAAAGTGCCTCTGCTTGACAAGACACGGCCGTCGCCTTGGTAAATTCTGTCATGATCAAGTGGACCCCATCCCGAGCTTGGTTTGAGTGAATCTGCACGATCCCACTATCATACTCCCAGAAGCTGTAGCATGCACATCCAATCCAAGATCTGCAGAGCTCTTTCGCATGCATCTGACATGCATCAGCACAGAAAAGATGCCGACTGCACCTCTGGGGTAACAAATCATTGTATGCTTGAAGGTATTGCTTGAGGGGACGCCACCCATTTGAACTGCACATACACCCATAGTTCTTGACGCGGCCAGCCCCAATGCTTAGCTAACGCCCAGCCTTGATGCCGCCTGATTTGGCCGCCATCCAGGCGGTGTTAGTCAGCCTGTAGTCATCCGCCCTTTGGCCATCCAGCCAGAATTGATTGCCACCCAAATACGGTCTCCTGCGGCAGCTGACGGGCAAGACTCTTGATGCAGCCGGGTTCCGAAAATAGCAAGCGCACAGCCTGGATAAGCCTGGCGGCTGCAGCATGCAAGCAATGCGCGCGCGCCGATTCAGAGGGAGCAGGTCTCAGACTTCTCCTCGGAGGAGGTGGGGTGGCAGTCCAGCAGGGGCTCCCCGCCGTGTCGCTTGGCCATGATGTTGCCCAGGGCCAGGCAGTCTGGGTGGCCTGGGAACGCCTCCACCACGAACAGGCCCGACTGCGCATGCAAGCAAGCGATGCTGTCAATGCTCCCCTCTCCTTCGTTCAAAGTTCCATAAAATCTGCACACAATACTCAGAGTTCGCTAGCCATGTCCAACTCTCCATCATCAAGCCAGACAGCTCACACAGGATCCAAAAGTTTGCTGGAATTACTCCTAACCGGAGGCTCATTACTGCCAGTGGACCGGGCAAGAAAAAAACATATTGAAGAGGGAAGCCTGATGCTGCTTTCCATGCACACAACACAGTTCATTGATTTGTTGGCAAAAAAAAACGGCAATATTTATTGTTTCACCGGCTCTACGCCAGTGGATTTTCAAAGGCAAGGTAGGGGTCAGACAAGCAGCCCTAAGAACGCTTCAAGAGAGGTAAGGAGAGGGTGAAATTCACCTGGATGGGGGTGAGGACTTTGTGCATAGTCATGTAGTTGAGTTCCATGACTGTGCGCTGCTCCTTGCGCAGATTGCACTTGATGTCGTCCAGGATGGAGTCCAGGTGGACGTTGTTGAGCGCGGCGCAGCTGTAGCTGCTGGTGATCCTCATGCAGTCCATGCGGCTCTCCAGCGTTGCCGCGTCAGGGATCTGCCGCCGCCCCACGTCCTTGGGCAGCATCAGGCTCATCGCCTGCGCGCACTCACCCAGTTGTCAGCCATTGCAAATGCAATCTACATCAAACTTCTTGCACCAGGTACCCCCAGGCGCCCGCTGGTTGGCAAGAGGCCGTGACCGATGTGCACAGTTGTATTTTCACATGTAAAGGGGCAAGGCAGCCTTTGCTCCCTTAACGGCGCTCGCAGTGCCCATGGAGTCTTTTACTCTTAATATCCTTTTTGGGGGACTCGCCACGTACAAAGAGGAGTTCACTTATGGGTGACGGGCAGTCTACAGTCAGCCGGTATGTATCAGTCAGCAGATGGTACAAGGAAGGGGCACTGGTGGCGCACCTGGAGGTTGAGGCGCTGACGGTCCTCGAAGAGGGAGCGCAGGTTGCGCAGGTGCACCTTGCGCAGCTCCAGCAGCTGCTCAGCCTGAGACTCCGTCAGCCGCAGCACCTGCGCCACCCGCACCAAACTTGTCAGCCCCTCAGGTCACCTTGTATGGAATGCACTGCCTGGCAAATAGGCTGCCCACGCGTGTTGGGCAGGGGAACGCTCACAGAAGGTACTGAGTGCTCGACATGGGGGCAGCAAGTGCAAGCGCTGGGCGAATGTAAAGCGCAGCGCATGACAGCGCTCCTGGGTACCAACAATGAATGACCCCCGCTTATGAGAGAGGTTTGACGTTGCAGGTTTCCCACACAGTCCACTCCACGGCCTTGTGCCCAAAATTGCCAGCCAGCCATTCCCTGTGGGCAGAACTGTGAAGCGGCTGCAATGGGCGACCAGCTAAGTTGCAGCTCTGTCAAAAACGTGGACATGTACGGCATCCGGCATGCAGAGCTTGCTCTAGAGCATGATGGGTTTGTCCGCTGCAAAATTGTAACGCCAGGACCCAGCTGCCAGCCTCTGAGATTGGCGGCACCGTAAATCCTGACCTTGCGCTTCCCCCTCTCCTTGCCCCTCTTGATCTCCAACTCTCTTAATACTTGTTTGAAGTTATGAGACTTGGTAGTAGTCTTGTTTCAATCTTGAGCTAGCGTGAGGGGGAGGCAGGCGGGGCACACGTCAAGGATGCGCTCCCACTTGGCGCGTTCGATGTGGCAGGAGATGTGGGCCATCTGCGCGACGTCGCGGCTCATGAGCGCCAGCACCTTGATGCCCTCCGCGCGCATCGCGCTCTGGCACAGCTGGCACCCCTGCCTCACCAGATCCCCCACCTGCGCCACTATGCCCGGCGCCACCCCCGCACCTGCACACACAAGTCACCGTACATTAGAAATACTCCTACTACATCACATTTGTGTGCCATTCAGCTCACTGCTCCGCATGCCCACTTCATGGGCACCGGAAAAATTAGCAGAAGCAACAAGTGGGCACCGAAAAATTAGCAGAAGCATCAACACGGTAAGCGCCACTCGCTCACCCCCACCGCCAATGTGTTATGGTGTCTCTCCACAAGCCCCATCTAGGATCACTTTACTTACAGTAAGACCTCCCGGGGGCTGTCTAAGACGCCCCCTAGCAACGCTTTTAAATGGCCCTTTGATAGGCGACCACAACAGGTGCACAAGCCTGTACTCAACAAGGTGTCCTGCTGAGGGGATTGACTTCTCAATACAAAACATCTCCCGCTTGGAAAGTCGCTGTATCCCAGAGTGCAAGGCGCCAGGTGAATGTCGGGGAGCACACCGGAGGGGTCGACGTGGCGGAGGTTGTGCTGGTCCACAAAGGAGCGCAGGGTGTCAGTGCAGGCGGCCCACTCGCGCTGCAGCCGCGCCACCTCCTCCTCACGCCGCTTCTCCTTGTGCTCCCGGTAGCGGTCGCACTCCGCCGGCTTTATCGCCGCGTACTCCATCTGTGACCAGGCACGCGCACACACCTCTGTCAACCGCCGCACATGGTGAACAGCCTTGAGAAAGCTGGCGCCACAGTTGGGAAGGCACAGACGCTCAAGGCCACCTTATCTCTGCCACTGCAGCTTTGCAAAAACGCATGACAAAGCTACCCAGAGTATGAACAATACCCTCAAAGCTATGTGGTTGCAGAGGCAGCGGGCAGAGAAAGGGTGGAGCGGCGGCCAGCAGCACACCGAGACTGCTCGGCAGTGTGTGGCACTTCACACACATGAAACGGTCGTGATCATCGATCAAAAGAGTGAGCAGATTGAGCATGCTCGGCACCTTCTCAACTGGCAGATTTAGCGTGGCCTGATTGGCGCCTGACTTGGCCAGGGCTGCACGCAGCGCCTCGATCTCCAGCTCCTTCTCCTGCAGCTTCCCCTCCAGCTCCTGTGTCTTCCCCTGTAAGCAAGAAAACCATATCAGGTGCTGTTCTTCAACATAGTATGCACCACACCTGTCCGAGAATCTGCAATGTCCACTGGAACAGAGTAAGGTGGGCGGGACACTGTGCAGGAAACAAACTAGAGTGGTACGCACATGGAACCTTATACCCCATTAGAAATGTCTTCAAATTTTAACCTTCATTGCTATGTGAATTTGCTGGGGCTCCGAGTTGCCCAGCATCTTATTCCACTTTTCGATTTGGATTTCGGCAGGCAACAAATTGTGGACGCACATTGGCGAGCACCTCTGTAATATTGGGCGTACTAAACACACCTGCAGCACGGCGTTGGTGGACTGAACTGCCTGCATGTCTTGGACCTGGGAGGATAGCTGCTCCAGCGTCTGCTCCATCTCCTGGAACTTCTGCTTCCGGCGCTCCCTATACCTCTGCTGCGCCTGCACCAGGTCCCCCCACAAACATTTCAGTCAATCTCACCCCAGAGCTTCACCCCCTAACACTCATTCCCAATCATGCAAAGACTATATCCACACGCAATACTCCCAGACCAATTCACGCGAGTACTTTACCCCCTTAACATTCATTCCCAGCCAGGCAAAGACGAACCTCTTACTCAGCGCCTCGGTCGCTGTAGCTATGACACAGCACTACAACAATGCGTGCCGTGCATGACCAACCCATGGGAGACCCCAGCAAGGGACAATTTAATATCAATTATCCGGCTATGGGGAAGAGGCAACGCTGCGCGCACCTGCTTGTTCTGATCCTGCTGCCGCGCGTTGCGCTTGGCCTTGGCTTGCCGCTTGTTCCCGTTGCGGGCGCCCGGTGTGCTGTCGTCGTCCCCATCCTCTGGCGAATCCTCATTGGAGAAATTCCCACTCCCCTTGTGTGCCGCCCCATTCCAATTGCCTGACCCCTGAACAGGGGCATCACTTCCCCCATCAGCACCAATCCTACCCCTCTCACCCCTTTTTCTTCAATACTTGCTCCAAAATGTTAACAGGGTCGAGGGTATACTTGCATCCAAAGTTGGAATATGGAAGATGCATCCGCAGAGTTTCAAACGGCTCTCATACCTCACGCAGCATCCCTGAGCCTAAGATGGTCAGTAGCACGACAGGCTTCCCCCTCCCAATCAGGCAGCTGTGAAGAGGAAAACTTTCAACATGGTGCCTAGCAGGGGGCCACCCCCACCTGCGAGCCAGAGCCGCTGCGCCGATGGGCGGGGGCCTCGAAGCCGCTGGTGACCAGGTTGGCCATGGGGTGCAGGGGCTCCAAGGGCACTTGGGGCATGCCATTCTGGATGGGAAGGCCCTCGGCAGGGACGAAAGCTTGGGCATGCGCTGCTTGCTGCGCAACCGCTGGCGTCATCAGGCCATCCATCTGCTGCGTGCCTGAGTGCGGGTAATGTTCCAGCACTGGGTCCAGCTCGCCTACTGCGAAAAAAGGGGGAACTTGTTAGCCGTGCACAGTGGGGGGCACATTGAATGTGATGCGCACCAATCGGGTCCCCCACCTAGGATTTGGTGCCTGTAGCATACACTGAAACATGCAGTCCGTTTCTGAGAGGACATTTACATGGTGAGGTGGAATGTCACAGTTGGTGAGCCTCCATTACCCACTGTCAGGAGCAGAATGATGAGCACAGCAGTGGTGTGGAAATTGAAGGGGCATACCGCTGGTGAGGGGTGTGCCCTCCAAAGGGGCAGCATCTGCTGGCAGGCCACTGCCACGCGCGCCCAGCTCCTCCACGTATGTCTCGAAGAAGTCATCCACGGGTACTGCAACAGAAAAGAGCCAAGATTGCTATGAGAGGCCCAATCCAAATGCCACAGCCTACTTTCCGGTGTTTGATAGGGGCAGGCAGAACTTGAAGAGTTGTTAACCGGATATTTTATCAGAATTGACCTGACAGTAAGAGACTGATGTTTCATCTTCGAGATGAGGGCTTCAGTTGGAACAAGGTGCTCACTTGAAAAGAAGTCGATGTCAGGCAATGCGTCCCAGGTCGCCTGACGCTTCATTCCGACTCCCCCTCCAGAGTACTGCATTTGCTGCATCGCCTGATCCTGCTGAACAAGGCAAGGGTTTGTACCTCTCCAACGAGGTGGGACAGAAGGCTCACGCAGTCCCTCGTACTACCCGATTGGTGTATGCAAGGCAGCTTATGCTAGAGTGCACTATGACAAGAAAACCAGTATCCTGAAAGCAAGCAGGTCTTGATAGGTGTCTCTTCCCCTGCAAGTACAGCATGGGCCGGTACCTTGTCTTCCTGTTAGCACGTCTAGCCTTTACGCCCGATGATCGCTGCCAAATTCACTTTCCTAACCACCAAAGAAGATGTTTTGGAAGTTCTGCTGGGCGATAAGAAGGCAGAGGAATCCACAACCCTGACGTAATCGGCCCTGATCTTCCGGCCCGGGGGAGAAAGGAACGCCGCGTATTGCGTGGACTTCTTGTCAGGCCTTGTCAATCAACTGTATCCGAGACACTATGAGATGCATCTTACCGTCCTTGTCGATGCGAAATAGTGAAGAGGTGGAAGACTCAACATCTGCAGCGATGTGATCGCACATCTTCACAAGTTTATACATCCCTGTCGCACACCCTGATCAGAAACCCATATTTGTCAGCAAGAAAGCCAGCCTAGAATTCTGCTGATTACGATAGATCTCCTTGATTAACATGAAGATCAATCATGAATGCCCCTTCTCAACGGAATAAGGATAGATGTCAGAATGCAGCACGGCATGCAAGCCTCACTAAAGCAATTTTGACGAAAATTTTATCAATCACACACTCAAGGGGCGATGTTGTCTTCAAGCTCCACAAATGCCCTTCCATTGGTTGTCAGTAATCCACCAGATCAAGTACAGTTGACTGCTGAGTGTTTCTGTAGATTCGTTCCCCCTCGACCTGCAAATGTGTTGGGTGCAAATGGAGGGTCAGGTTGATCAAGAACACCTATCCACACTCATCATGGTCGCCTGAGGGCAGTTACACCTTTTCTAGCATTGGTGATTTGCCATGAATTGAATTGATCAGGGTGGTGAATAGCAGGTTCACGGCTCATGCATGTGCAAACACCATCAAACGCTTCAGCACAAGCTAGCTAGGGAGAAAGCTTCACCCTAAGCCTGTGCATGAAGATGCTTGCAGACTTGATTAGACATTCCGGTCAGAAAGCCAAAAGAGACTTCACACATTACATGTCAGTGCACATGACCAACGATTCTTGGCGCTGAATGAGTGAGTCGCCGGCAGCAAATCAGCCTGAGTCTTGTCAGTCTTCCATGCGGTCGTCGCGACTGTACAATGCGCATCGCAAGAGGAAAAATACAAGCATATCTAGTCGGTGGGCCATCACATCTGATTTGCACCATCGCCATGGGCACGAAAGAAAGTACACGAATCCGCACTCGAATAGGCTTGTCACGGACATCATCTTGGGAAGGCACTGCCGCTCAGCCTCGGCGGATCCTTGAACCTCCTTGAGCTCAATTCTCAAGACCTTCAGCCGCCGAAGGGTGACAACTGGTCTCACGGCAGCTGAGAGCGCATGATTGTCCTAGGTCTGAGTTCCAGTGGTGTCCACAGCAATTGCGCTGGGGGCCATAGCTGCGCCGACGGGGGCAGATGCCAGGTCAGTTGCAGGCGCCGGCGCTAAGGCAGGTCCCAGAGCCGCCTCAAATATGTCTGCAAAGCATGCACAGCAGGAATCAGAACTGAGGCAACCGTGCTAGTGTTTTGCTCAGCAAGGTATCCACTTCCTGTGCAGTATTTCATGGCGTTCAGTGGCAACGACAGAGCATCATTGTCCACAGGGAAGTTGAGCATGACAAGAGAAAAGATGGGAGCGCACTTCCGCCTGGCAGCGCATCAAAGAAGGCCTTTAGCTGAGACAGGGATGGCAGCTGGATGGGTGGAAGGTTGTTGGAGGCAGCAGCGCTTCCACCAGTTGCTTGGTAGCTGCTGTTTGGCCCGGGCAGGCTGTCATCTGCCGAGTACGCCGCTGAGACAGCAGGCACAGCTTTTCAGCAACACTATCAGTGAGATTCCGGGCTCAGGCTCCCAATCACCTTCACTATGACAAGGCTGAACTCTGACGTCGAGAGTGAGAAGACAGACCTGTGTTGAGGAGCAGGTGACGAGCCTCGATGGTGGCCAGGGCACCAAGGCAGAACAGAACCATAATACTGATTCTCGCCATTCTGCGGAGTTTGTGGGCAAAAGAGAATCAGTCTTTTGAACAGCAGATGCACACAGCGTGCAGGTCAGTATGCACCAATACAGGCTTGCAACGTATCTTGTAACCTTACTGGCATTAATTTGAGAGTTTAGTGCATCTCAGTGGACAAACACTGAAGGGAGAAGGGGCGAAACTCTGCTCAAGAGGCAAAACTTCGAAAATGACAACGGAAGTAATCAGCCAGAATCACACCTGCTGGTCGTGAAAATCTCCGCTGCAGTTCTTATGGAAACAGAACAGGCTCGTGGTGTGCTTTGGCAGAGTGTAGCGATGAGGGCTATCTACTTGCTTTAAATGGCTGATGTCCGCCAATTTGAACACTTCCTGCCCTCGACGCCTCGCCTGTTTTGGCAAGTGCACCACGTGGGACATGCATGCGAAGATCCATAATGGAAGATGGTCAATAGACCGCGAGACTGCATCTCGTGGGCGCATTCCCGAAGCACATCGATTTTCAAAGGCTTGGAACAGCTCGAGAGGCAGCGATCGGCTCAATCAGGTCAGAAAGTCTCACCGAAGTGCTAGCACGGGTGGATGGTGCTGCCCACAAACGACCCACTGACAGAAGCGGAAGTAGACAAGACGGTGCTGGACCTGGAAAACGAGTGGGAATCTCGCAGAGGCAAATTCTTCAATGTGCGAAGATCCTTGATCCTTCACTCCAGCTCTCGTCCCACATTTCCTACATATTACATCATCTATTTCTATCGCTGCCTTAGCCATTTGTACTGTCTGCTGGACTCAGCGGTGCTTTGAAAGGCCATCAGGCTATCTTTGGCAGATTCATCACAAGTAAGTATGTGAAATTTGGATGTTTGGCGCTAGGTTGGGTACAAGGATGGACTAGAAGAGGGGAAGGCAGCCACTCTGCAGCAGGGATTCGACGAAGGTCAGCACTCCTTCCGCTTGCTGATCGTGCCTCTTGTTGCGATAGATTGCCTGCTGAATGGACGATCGTGTTTCTTTGCGCTATCTTTGAGGCCTTCACTGAAATCTGCTACTCCCTGTGTTTTATATCGAGGCATTTGTTCAAAACAAAACAAGTTTTGACTGAAGCATCATTTCACATTAAAAGAATCAGCCACGCAAAGCATAATCGTCAGTATGGGCTTTGTCTTTCCCCTGCGCGAGTACTGAAGGAAATTTGTGTCTTGTGCCTTGCAGGATACAGGGAGTCTACTGCGGCAGGGTTTGCTGTGGGTTTTACTAAGGGCAAAGAGACGACGCTGAACGCATGCAAACAGCTGCTTGGGAAGTCTTGAGATTTTGCAGTAGCTACACCAATTGCCAAATTGAGATGGGCGAGTAGGCTTTTGGTTATGTAGGCACTTGGCACTGGTCTAAGCCTTTCCTTCGTTGTGATGTCTTGTGTGTGGATCTTCACTCTGGAATATTCCATTCAATGATGTCAACAAGCTCAAAGCTGATCGTTTCGGAACGGAAAAATTATAACTTTATCGCCTTCCTCAGCCGGCAATAATTTCGGAAGTGAAGTTGCTTGTACACGCTTGAGTCTACAGGCCAGCACTCTTGCATTTCTCATATGTAACAAAGTGCGATCTCATAATTAAGGCTGCCTCTGCAATCCAAACCACATTAGGGGGCGCTTCTGAGCACTCCTTTACCCTGGCTGGGGACCATCTCACAGCACAGATCTTAGAAGTGTAGCGCCAAGGCAGTCATGCTTGCTGCAAAATGATACTTTTGTCAGCTGTCGGTGCATCGTTCTTGTGCTAGTGCCGCTCACCGGGTTTTTCACACCTAGCGATGCAGAGGGGAGGAGGCAGAAGCTTTGGAAACCGTGGAGGCGGGTTTGGCAACAGAGGGGGTGGATTTGGAGGGAGAGGTGGAGACCGTGGGCGTGGTGGTGGTGGACGTTTCGGGGGAGGAGGCAGGGGAGGAGGACGAGGAGGCTGGCAGGTGACTTTTGCCATCTTGCCTAGCAATACTTTGATCGTCCTCGCCTAGATCCCATTGCTGACGTATTGCACATGAAAAGTGCATCCAAAGCTACTCCAAAAACGCGTCTACACCTCGCTTCCCTGTCATGCAGGACTATGGGCCTCCTGAAGAGGTTGTAGAGGCAGGAGTCTTCCTGCACCCATGCGAAGGCGAAGCAGTCTGCAAGCTGACAAATGAGAAGGTATGTTGCGCTGAGGTTCCCCGTGTCTACACAGTAGGCGTATATGCCTGCCACGCATTTTCCTTGGAATGTCCCCCGGCTGGCGGGGACTAATAAGCACTGAGGACCATGCCCATGGTTGATACCTTGGTGATGGTTGGATCTTGCATGTCATCAAGGAGTAGGATGTTTGGGAGCCTTTACCTGCAGCTTGCCTGCAGACGCACCTTGCCTTATGCGGAAGAAGCTCAAAGTTATAATAATGGTTGCGTGTCTGTAGGTGCCATACTTCAATGCACCAATGTACCTCCAGAACAAGACACAGATTGGCAAGGTGGAGGAGATATTCGGATGCATCAGCGACGGGGTGAGTACGCCTAAATTTCCTTCCAACGCTACTGCACCTGCAATTGTCGCGCTCGTTGCGCTCTTCCTTCCTTTCCGCATCACAGTGTTGCTGAATGGCAGTGCGCTTGTGCGTGCAGCATTTCACAATCAAGATGCAGGAGGGTGTGGTGGCGACTTCATACTCGTCTGGGGACAAGTTCTACATCGACCCCATGAAGCTGCTGCCAATGGACCGCTTCCTGCCCCAACCAAAGGGCGCTGGAGGCAGCCGAGGTGGCGGCAGAGGAGGTGCAGCCTGCTGCCACCACATATTCCTCACATCAACTGCATGACATGCCAGATTTCTGCATTTGGTCAGCATTCTTGGCTGCAATTCCCTGTTTGTGATGAGTGACTGCTGCTAGGCAGAACATATCAAAAACGCTGTCACAGACCCTGTACCACTTTTGCCGCGAAAAGTCGACTGCGCTCACTCACGCAGCCTGACTATTTTGGCGATTGCTGGCCCCTGCCCTCCCGGTAGATTTTGATCCATCCCCTTTTGGAGGATCTGTGGCTCAGAGGTGTAATGGGCAACAGGGTGCCCTTCTCAAAAGCAGTGCTCTATCGTTGTGGGGGTCTGGCCCCTGAGTACCGTATGTGACTCGTGCAAAGGGGTGTCAACTGAGGCAGAAGTTTTATATGCACAGGCAGGGGAGGCCGAGGTGGCCGCGGCGGTGGCGGCCGCTTTGGAGTGCGCGGCGGTGGCGTGCAGCGCGGCGGCCGCGGGGGCGGCTTCCGCGGAGGTGGCGGCCGCGGCGGTGGCGGTTTCAGGGGCGGCGGCGGCGGCCGCGGCCGGGGCCGTTACTGAGAGATGGCGCATCTCTGCCGCGATGAATGATTTCTTCATGCATGCTGCAAGACTTGAGGCTCTTTGGATCCCATGGTCCATGAATCCATGGTCCCAGGGGTGTATTGAGTCACGGGCTCTGGCCCTTACCTTGCTCACTTGACGCGGGGCAGTCGTTGTGACATGCACTACTGGGGAAAAAGATTTGGAAGCTGCAGTTTGGTGTTCAAGAAGTTGACTGTAAGGGAAGCAGCTTGGCAGAAGGAGGATTGTGATGTGTGCCAGGATTCCCAAGAAGATTCGCAGGATTTGACTCATGCTTTGTAGCACATCAGAAGTTGGATATCAATGTGTGCATGCCCTGTGGACTCGAGGTCTTGATGATGTAGGGACAGAATATAATGTTTAATGCAATGAGCTGGTGTCAAGTTGACACTCTCAAGATGTTCTCAAGGTTTTGATACTTTGCTGGACATGCAAAGCTGCACTGTTAAAGAAATTATAAGAATCAGTTATAGTTGCCAATGCTTTCAATGAAAAGTTGTTGTAAGTGTAGTCAAAGATGGATCGAGCAAAATATTGCAGACTGAGCAACTGATGCCCAGAAAATGGTCACAGTCCAACAACATAGATTTCAACAATCACCATAAATTAATGCGACAGCAATAGGGGCCTGTTCTAACAAGTTCTTTCAATTTCTGCGCTTTCCAGTGGGGGTTTCCTGCCAGCGGCATTTGCAATAATTCCATAGGTCCAGCATATTTTTGAATTCCCAAAGAATCCTGAATTCTAGGGACGATGCAGACACTATTCCTGTGCTGAGGTACCGCCATGCAGCAGCCCTCAAAACAGTTCTGGCTGCTTCAGGCGGCAGCTTTTTGCCTTAGCCTGTCCAGCAGCTGCTGTGCTGTCATGTAGCCCGCCCAAGGCCCCTCTGTTTCAGTGTACTTGTGCCGCAGCCACCATTTGTGCGGCAGTGCAAAGCAGTGGAGGTGCAGGTGCATCACACTGTTGAATGGCGGATAGTGAAACCCAAATTTCCTCTCTGCTGGGGCTGTTCCGGTCAAGAGCTCATTCCCTGCCGCAATCATGTCCTCGACTGCAGCAACACAGCAGAGCATATTTGTGAGCTTTGCGTTGGTGCTGCCCATGCACATCAAGCCGGCTCAGGAAAGGGATGCGCACGAGACAGTAGCGGTCTGCACACCGAGCTTGATGTCTTCAGGATTGGGAAGCAGGCTGTAGAGACTTGGTATGTGGGCCTTGCTGATGATCAATATATGCTGAGAGGCTGCAGGATGTATGTCCCTGAATGCCACGAGATTCTCGTCCTGTGAAGGCCATCAGTAGCACGTTTGAGCAGACCCAGCAGGCAGCAAAAGCACGTCACATTGATTTCCACGAAGCAGAGCAGTCCTTGCTCCAAAGTCTTCTCACTACTGGAGCAGATATACACCCCTACCTCATAAAGGATCTCGTTTCTCTCTTGCCCCCTAGCAATTTTACAGAATATGCAGCTTTCCTGCGTGCAAGTGTAGCACATTAAATCCTAGGCCAACTCCTATGAGACTCCTCAGGTTGCAGCACAGCAATTTCACAGCTCGCCAACCTGCTGTTCTCGAGAAGTAGGAGACATCCTGCTGGCAAATAAACCCATAGTTCTGACTCTTGTTCGTTTAGTCGGCAACACAGCCCGACCTTGATCGGCTCCTTTCACATGCACCTTGATGTCCAGGTTGCTGCACAGCACCGTCATGCACATCACCCCGACATCTGCACTCAGCGATGTGCATTGTACAGTCAAGTCTTGATCGCTGGTTAGAAAGCTGGATGTTGTGCAGATGAGCAAGACATTCCAGGTATCTTCAGCGCACGTGACGCTGGCAGCACGCCCAGCATGATATGTGACGTAACCCTTGTGGTGGGATACTGTGGAATACATGAATTATTTTGTTGTCAGGTTGCAGTAAAGCATTTGATTCAATTGTCGGGCCCTGCATGCCTGACCCAGGCCCCGCATGCGCCCACAGCTGCGCATATGCATCTGCGGCCGTGCGTGCGGCACTGTCACTGTGACAGCACGGTGCCGGCCACTGGCACGCATGAATGCAGGTCATGGGCCCGGGCTAGCACTCATGAGATGAACGTGATCCAAATCAAATTTATTTACACTTGTGCACTTGTTGAATATTTTTGGATCTTTCTGCCGTCTCTGCACACTAGTGCATGCACACTAGTGCACGCACAACACCGTGTTGTGACTGCAGAGGGAGTCCAGAAGCCATAAGTCTCTATTATTCTTATTGTTATTATTATTACACGCTTTTCCTGCCAAAAGGCAAGGTGCGTATGCAGCCAAGCTGCATGTAAAGGCTGCCAATATTCCTACCCCAAAACGGACTCTCCAGATCCAAGCAACACCCAAGCAACCGTGGGCACTGTGCTCAGTATTTATACCGCCCCCCGCCAGCCATAAGTCTCTATTATAGTCTATATAATCTGTGATAGTCTATATAAAGTATGCAATTTGTACGAAATTTACTGCAGACCCTTTCCAAAATCACAATGGTGACAAGCTGGTGCAGAGTCATCCCATTTAGCTATATGCTCGCTACACCAGGCACATGGGCATACAAACCACAAGGCACACATCATGATGATGTGCAAGGGCGAATTATTATTTGATCATATCCCTCTGCGTACCCGTGCGCGGGGCCCAGCCAGTCGCGTGCAAAGCACCGATCACTCATTCGTTGGTTGAAACTAGTCAGGGTGGATTTGACACGAAAGCCTTCAGAAGGCACATCCACGCCAGCAATAAAAAACACCTGACCCGCTTCATTTGTTGTCTCGAAATTCGGCGAAGCCGCCGCCAGATCAAGTCTTCCAGGGGTACTTGCTCCAGAAGCTGCATGTACAAAGAAATATCTCAGACTCAGCATGGTTGTCTCCTGCTAACACAAACGTGCGTTTGACAGCACATCAAGCATGCTCTCCTGCGAACTGTATCTTGCATGTCTTCCTGAGCACAGATGTGGACCTGCCATTTTCGGCTGGCTTGCATCACTTCACCACAAATATGGAAAATCTGCGACTGCATTCAATTACTTGAAAATTCACTTCAGGACCTTAAGCTTTGCCGTTGCATGCATGCACTCGCAAACAGGCTGAGCATTACAATTAGTCACCCACAGTCGCACCTGTTCCAGCACTGGTTGGGGTCCTTCTTGCCCTCGTCCTTCTTGCCATTTCCCTTCCAGTCGCCGCCACCGCCCTTCTTGCCGTCACCCCCCCAGTTGCCTGAGGGGCTGCTAGGAGGTGAGGAGGACTTCTGGTGCAGCCGGCGCCCCTGGGTGTTCACTACCCTGACTTGAGGCGAGGGGGTCGCGGACTGCGCAGCACACACGGCAGGATATCAGCCAGACGTCACACGTCCCTGGGAGCAACCGTTCTGCTGTTGTACTGATTAGGCGACAGAGGCCTTGAGCTTGCATGCGTGGTTCAAGGCACCCTCTGCTACCTCCAGGGCAAAATGATTCCACGTCATAACATCTTGAAGTACAGAGTCTTGACAGCTGGGAAGAGGGTGTCAAGGCCGTACTTGAATGACTGCAGCCGCTGTCTGACATTGTCTGCTGCACCAACACACCCAGAAAAGGTGCAGGACATGGGTGCAGGAAGTTCAATGCAGGACAACAGAACTTTGATGCAAGCTGAGGACTTGTATGGGATGTCAGCTGTGGCAGACCTTGGTGAGGCCAGCAGGTGCTGCTGGTGTCTTGGGGGCGGGGGTGGGCTCTGCAGCGGCAGCAGGCTGCTCAGCCTGAGGTGCAGGGGTGGCTTCCGGGGTCGGGGCTGGGGTCTCCTGTGTCTTCGGCGCTGCGGGCGGTGCCTGCATTCCACAGTGGCACACTTAATTATAAAGCATCACTTCTTTGACTAGGTCCCACACTCAGCACTCATCTGAGCGCTTAGGTTCCACAGGAGTACAATGATCATGAGTCATGATCAAAATGCAAGCACATCCGCAAAATGAAGCACCATTCGCACGCATGGTTGCAACAAAGCTGAATTGCCGATTTGGCCATAAATAAGTTCATCTGTTCTATATTGTGGGTCTCAACCAACCTGGTTTGCACGCACCTCTGCATGGTCTGGCACAACCAAGCATGCATGCACATGCCGCGGAAGTCATGAAGAGAGGGAATGCATTTGAACTGTGCATGGACAGAAGCGCACCCCGCCCCAGCCGCAGCAGATCAGGCAGTCGCGCATGCAGCCTTGCACGTCGCCAGAGGTGGTGCCAATGTTGCAGTAGCCGTGGCAGTACCAGTTTGCATTCTTGCACTGGCAGCCGTAGTCAGTCTTTTTGTCATCGTGCAGCAGGGACCTGCCCGGGTACACCTCCAAGTCTGCAACGCAACAAAGCCTCTCTCAGTGGCATGATAAAGGATATCAAAGGATTTTGGGAGTGGCAGCAGTAGCTCTTCGCATCCTAGAAAGCCGCTTAGCGTGGTTATGACGCCGCCACAGTGACCACGCTCTTCTGTTCTTCAGCGTAATGACTGTTCAAGATCGTTGGGGATGACGACAGTGAAACAGATCACATTTTTTAATGGACACGCGCAGCAGATGGACGTTCCTTGCGCTTTTTGTTGACATGATGGGATAGATGCCGGAACACTGTTTAGAGCAGAAACCCACCTGAGGCGTCGTACGCTGAAGCAACCAAGCACCCGACTAGCAAAAATGCTGCCGAAACAATGGTTCTCCTCATCCTGTGGCACCCGAAATTTTCAGATCCGCGGTCGACGGGGCCCGTCGAACTCCGGATCAACTAACGGCTGAAAAGGATCCAGTGGCAAAATCCAGGCCGCTGTGTGTACATCGCCCTCCAAATGATTAAAAGCCTAGATCTTAATGTATGTGCGAAGCAATTCATCAAATTGGCAAAGGCACGGTCTCCGTGAGGACGCAGATGTGGTGACTCAACAGATATGGCTCCGTGTGTTCGACCTGTTAAGCGGCTGCAGTTGCAGCTTTCACCGAATACGTAAAGAATACAGGCTTTGAGTATCCTCAACAACCTGTTCAGTGCAGAAGTGGGCACACCTGGTGCTATTCCGGATTTTCACTCCCAACTAGTCGAACGTTGATGGTTGCCCGTGTGTGCGGGCGTCCAAGGCTCGCTGGTCCTTGATTGAGTCGATGTATACCGAAAGAGACGAATTTTGGTTCTGAAGTCTCCCTGAGGCGTGGTTGCGTCCTTTGGTCAATGTGCCGTTGAGCGTCGTCAAATCGGTCACCCAGAAGCCCCACGTGATCTACGCCTTCGAAAGATTTTCCTCACCCAATGAAGCATCAGTCCTGGGTTCCAGGCGTCATCCCTTGAATGTCTGAATATTCCAATTGTGTGGTCGGCGAAGAATCATTTGCTTTCAAGATATCTTTGGCCTCAACGGGCAGTGGTCACAACCAATGGAATGCTCTACAAGGACACCTGTTTTTCCAGGACGTTTTCAAAAATGGAATGGATCCTTTATAACTGATCAGAAATCTTGGAAAGTCCTACACCTGGCAGCATTGACAAACACGATCGTTTACAGAGAGTCATAAGTGTCCAAGATGCTCTATAGCTGCTTGGTCCAGCTGCCTCTCCCGTCACAAATCAGTGACGTTCAGCGAAATCAGGTAGCTGCAGAGCCATGGGTCGGTCGGAGGCACCTGCTGCACCTTCTGAGCATGCCAGCTCTGCTGACCACGCAAGCGCAAGCAGCACAGGTGCAGCCAGGAGAGTCCAAGGAGCGCTCAGCAAGCACGAATTCCTTGCAGCGAGCATATGATCGATACGCTGGTGAGAACAACACCGCAGACTTACTAATGACTGGGATGCTCTGACCTTTTAGGCACTAAATTGCCGCGTTCTCAGTAGAGCGTGTGGTGGATGTCCGCGGTCAGGATTTTGTGACGGTCTCCCTCATCTGCAAATTGTGTAAGTTCAAACAAAGCTACAGCTGAGGTGCTGGTGTGTGATGCAGCGCAGGTGCCTATGATGCCTTAGACAGCGGTGCAGCGGCCGAAGCACTGGGGTTTCCTGAGCTGCGGCGCGAGCTAATTGAACAGGCGCATGGCAGCGTCCTGGAACTGGCAGTGGGCACCGGTCTCAATCTGCCGCTGTACAATCCAAGCCATGTCAACTCGCTCACAGCACTGGACCTCTCTGTCGGCATGCTCCAACAGGTGCCAGTCTCACTGAGATGGACCCCACACAAGAGTGCTGTCAGTAGCTGGAATGTTTGCTCAGTGCACCAATGTGAGTTGAGTGTGCTTGCGATGATGGAGCTAGTGATGATCCGGTGTGTTTTGGATGCAGGCGCGGAAACGTGTGAAGGGTCTGGGCAATCCTTTGCCTGTCACTTTTGTCCAAGGTGTGAGCCGAGCGCTGAGGGGGTGATCTATTTGAAGGAAAGGATGGTGTACAGTTTAGAGCTGCTCTGTCAGGACAAAAAACCAGAGGCAAAATATCCCGTGCTACATGAGCACATTAGCAAACTAAGCTCAACAGGCATAGAGATTTTAGTATGTGTTGATCTTGCAGGAGATGTTGCCGCGCTGCCATTTGAGTCCGCGACTTTTGACTGCGTGATTGACACCTTCAGCCTCTGTGTGTTCCCGGATGCGGCTGCCGCCTTGAGAGAAGCTGCACGTGTGGTGAAGCCTGGGGGCCAATTGCTGCTACTGGAGCATCAGCGCAGCCCGATTGCCCCTTTGGCTTGGTACCAGGTCTGCCACTGATCCACATGGCTCTGCTGCTTCAATTGCACAGCCTTACATTGATTTTGGTAGAGTATACCATGCTCCTACCAAATGCACAAGTCCATACTTAGTGGAAAACTTGCATTACAGAACCCCGCCCTCTGTTCCTTGTCTTGAAACAACAGAAAGGATAATAAAGGCATCACCATTGTTTCGCCTGTCACAATGACTTAAAAACTTCCGAAGCTATGCACGAGCACTAGTGTCTGTCCTTCAAATGAGCAGATGCACTGTATATTTGCATTAAGGACGTGGTGCATGTGCAGGATGTGACAGCAGATGCAGTGGCTGCCATGGGGAAGGGGTGCTTCTGGAACCAAGATGTGGCAGGCCTCTTGTCGGCTGCTGGCTTGCGCATAGTCACAAAGAAGGAGAGCCTCGGTGGTTTGATAACTTTTGTGAAGGCAGAGCGATCACTTTAAGTATGGGGCAAGTCAAGGAGAGTGGACTTTCAGTTAGTACTATACGATCGTGAGGAATCTCAAGATCGAAACAGGCTCAAGCACACGACAAAGCAAACATGCATGCGGGCACGAGCCTATCTTGGCTGGCACAATGCTGGCACGAGACAAGCACGAGAAGTCGTCACTTTTGTTGATAGGTTTGAATATCTTCACCCAATACCGATAATGACTCCTGTTTCCTGACGTGCAACGAGTCGAGCCCAGCATCTCAAAGTGGTCATAGGGTGTTGGAAGTACCTCGTGCACGACGGTTCAGTCGAGGATGTTGGACCAAATTTATCTTGCAGTACTGAACACTCTCTGGTAAGCATCGTGAATCAGCTTGCATAATGATTCGCGATTCCAATCAGAATTTAGTCGTGTTACAAGACCTCTTAACTCTGCATATGTAACATCTTGACATATACATATTTTGTTAACACCGTGCTACCACGCGTCTTAAGAATGCAAGGTTATCCAACAATCGAATACTATCCGTGTTTGTGCAGAAGCAAGACAACACCGTCCATGGCAGACCCGTCCGCCACTGCAGCTTTGGATGCTTACTTGGCAAGGCAAACTTCTTCCAAGTCAGCTTCTTCCAGTCAGGCTGGACAAAGAGCGAGCTCGACGAGAGCAAAGAGAACAGGATATGAGAATGCCACGGAATTGGGACGGAGAGGAAGCTCAGGGCTCAGAGCGGATACCAGCAGACATCCCTTGCAGGACAGAAGCCAACTTGCCCGCAAGAACAGCTCCTTGGGACAAGTATCAGACAGCCAGAGACAGCCAGCTGATCTGCCAGATCGTGCGAGACAAAAGGAGGCACATTCACAATTTGGGAGATTCAAAGCAGTCTGGCCCCCTTCGCCGCTGGATGAAGTTGATGAAACTCCTCTGCTTGAGAAGCTCCACCCTGCCACTTCACGGAGTCTTGGGGTGGCAAGCGGGCCCAAGAAGGCGAGCCTCCAGGCGCTGCAGAAGCTGAAACGAGTGCCAAGCAGCAAGGGGGTCGCCCAGCAGTCAACAGGCTACCAGCACAGTCCAGCCGACAGAAGTATCCCAATGTGGCCAGCTGTGCAGCAACCTACTGCTGCGATTCTTGACCGCAGAGAGCCGACTCGCCATGCGGCACACGAGACCCAGCAGGACACAGCAGAGTCCAGAAGCACTCAGCCAGCTGCTGTTTCTGAGGCGCGCTCCAACGCCGCCCAAGCGGCCAGCTCAGCGCAGGATGCAAGACCTGGCGCCCAGCACACTGGAACAGTGCCTGAGCCGCCTCGAGCATTTGAGCCGCAAGCAGCGCCTCAGGCCTGGAGGAGGGCTCGCTGGGATGCCAGCGCCGACGCAGAGGACACCCGAGCGCTTGACTCGCTCATACCGCGGCAGCGCGCGCCGCCGAGCCGGCAGCCAGACGTGCACCCGGCCGGCCCCGGCACGGCCCGGCCCGGCCACCTTGCAGCGCACATGAGAGGGCACATGCCGCATGCCAGCCATGCTGCAGCGGCGTCAGTGCCTCAGGCGAGCAGCGCGCAAATTCCTGCGGCCGCGGCGAGTGCCGGAGCCGGCCGGGGCGTCGAAAGGAAAGATGGCGCGGTGCCGGACGCTGCCGATGGGGCCAGCGTGTTGGCGGAGGTTTTGGCGGAGCTGCGCGCAGAGGAGGACAGCCAGGGCACAGGGAGGTTCCCCGGAAGCGGCGGGATGCCGGTTGCGGACGGTGCAGGCAGCACAAGCCAAGGTGTGCACTGTGACTTGATACCTGATGTCAAATTGACATGCTAGCGCAGACCCGAAGCCAGTGGGCACGTCACTGCAATATGCTGGATGAAAACGATGCCAGGCAATACTGATGCTCGTCAAAGCATGTGATGCTTTTGAGTGCATGTGATGCTTTTGAAAACCATTGTGGGCACTACGCTAGGAGCTATGGTGCCGAACTTGTGCTTTCTGGCACTAGTATGACTGTCAAAATAGCAAGCTCTGCAGGCGGCAGCGGGGGAGCAGACCTGACAAAGGCGGCGCTGGAGGAGGCCAGTTCGCTGGAGGCGGTAGTGAGCTGGTACCGCAATGTGCAGCGGCAGCAGATTGACCAGGGCCTGGCCGGGGACCCTGTCATGTTTCCCCTGGCCCAAGGGGCCGCGAAAGACCCACCAGGGGAAAAGAACCGCCCGCAGTCTATCCCCCCTGGAGGCAGCGCAGTCACTCAGAGCGCCGTGTCTGGTCTCAGTGAGAAACTGGACAGCGCTGACAACACATGCCGCAGGGCGAATATTACGACCTTACAGGCTGATGGTGGCAAGGTGCAGGTGAGTTAACCCATGCTCCACTGGATGCACGTGCTTTATGCCGCCTGTACTGACTCCGCAGGATGCCTGTACAGGATGTGTACTAAGTAATGTCATGATGACTTCTGTCGCTGTCACAGTGTGGTGTCCCAGGGTGGTTGTTGAGAAAAGGACCTGTGTGTGTGGAGGAAACCACGAGGTTCTGATCAATTTGCTGAAGTAGTCTGGTGACAGAGAGGTTGACCAGTGCCCTGGCTGGCCTGCAGGCGGAGCCACTGCTTCAGTTGCCAGAGATGCCACCCTCCATCCGGCTGAAGAGAAGCCTTGTGGGAGACCCGCCACCTGAGAGACTGGTGGGTTTTTCATTCGCAGACACTTTGGATTTCCTTACCCCTTGCACCAGAAATGCCCTCTTAATAGTCCAGGTGCTCTCGGAACTTTGCTCTTGTGCATCATTTACAGCGAAGAAGACATCGTTGCCAAAGTGCTGAAAGTAGCAAGGCTCATTTCCACATGACCATGGCACGCAGGGATCTGAAGATGGACACAGGCAGGGTGAAGCCCAGGGTCAGCCAGATGACGTCAGCATTTCCGCTGACATCATGCCTCGCCTTAGAGTCGACAGTTGGCATGTGCAACTCCCTGCAGAGGTAGGCGCAGATTGCCTTCGTGCACTTTCCCCCTTGTTCCAGTTCTTACACAGAGAATACAAATAACCCAAGCCTTTGGTGTACACAAAATGCCAGCAAGCTGCATACCATCTGCAAGCTGATTGAGCATGTCTTCTCTGTTCTCAGGAGGACAGCACTGTCCCTCCTGTGGAAGCAAGCAGTCAAGCTGAGGAGCGAAGGCCGGCCGAGGTGCAGCCAAGGAGGGAAGGTGGCGACCGCAAAGGCTCAAGACCATCAAGATCACCGAAGGAGCCAGCAGGAAGCTCCCAGCTGCTCAGGTGAGCCTAGCCACAAATTACAACACCATCTGAATGGTGCATTGTCTTCAGGCACAAATCAACACCTTGAGCTTTTCAGGCATGATGTTCCCTCCAAAACACAGCGTAGATTTGTTTCGTACCTACCGAACTGCCTTCTCACCCTCCGGCTGATTTGTGATGCAGGGACTTGGCTCAGCTGAGAGACAAGTGGAGTACGTTCTGTGAAGGAGGCTCTTCTCAGCCGCCGCCGCCGCCGTCCGCGCCGCCTCAGCCGCTTCCTGCCTCTGAGCCACAGCCCGAGTGGCATGCGGCCTCGGCCGAGGCAGCCGGCAGCGCTCAGTCCGACGCAGGCTGGGAAGAGAACAGCGACTGGCTCATAGCGGCCTGCATGGAAGCCGAGAGGGCTGAACCATGCTCTGCAGCGGATCAGCCTTGTGACTTCCCAGCAGCCTGCAATGTAGCGGAAAGCTTGGGATCCCTGCCTGGCTGGGACCAAGCCAGAGGCAGGGCAAGTGTCAGTGGCGAGTTCTTCAGTCAGAGAGGGGAGCCGAGTGGCCTGCATGCCTATCATGCTGGCAGCGGTACCAGCTTTAGCAGAGGAGGGCAGGGGAGTGAACAGAATCTGTGCGGAGCTGGCAGTGCAAGAATGGGAGACTGGGAGAATGCATCGTGCATGCTGGATGACCTGAGCGATGCAGATTACCTCTCGCCCTTCCGGCTGTCACAGGACTGCCAGCATGTGCCAGAGGCTGGCACTGACATGTCACAGGCAGGAGACCTGTTCAATGCGCTGGATGCAGAGCTCAACTGGGAAGAGGTCATTGAGGAGTTCATGCAAGACTCGGCCATGCCGGATGAGATGAGCATAATTGAGCAGTTCATGGAGGCAGCAGAGGCCCAGATTGCCCCACGTCCTGACAATAGGGACATGTACCAGCATTACATGCAGCGAGGCCAGGAGGCGCGAAGAAGTGCAATCTCTGCAGGTCCAGCTCAAGTCTATTAGACATCAGCACGCACTCAGATCTTGTAACATTACTTGTGAAGTTCTAGGATTGCCTTGGTATTGAAATTGTCCGCGCTTTATTACTGTATGCCTGCTGCGCGCTTGCTAGCAAATGCAATAAAATAAAGAGGTGCGCGAAAGATTTGCTCAGCAGATGATGAGCCATCAATGCAAACTCGAACAATGCAAAGCGATCTATGTAAAACGCAAACGTGATTGAGTTCTAGCTAGCAGCGCTGGGAAGCAGGACACCAATCCTGCTTTCCAGCTAGAATCATAAAGCGGGGCCTTGGCCGTTAAAATATGGAAATTGGTGGGCTCTACACCTGCTTGCAAGCCATGCATGGCATCGCAGCTGTATACGTATTCTGTCAGCTATGCTACGACTGTGAAAACAGGCCAGCGTGTCTGGCTTGTGTCTAGCCTGTCACGCCTCTCTGCTCTGAATGCAGGGGACTTCAAATCCACGCTCAATGCTGATTTGCAGTCTTCTGCTGAATCATGCGCCATCTGGCACACTCCCCTTGCTGTAGGTCACGCGGTACACTGCATCGGCAAGGTCGTCTGAGATGAGCAGCGAGCCATCCAGCAGTGGCTGCACATCCACTGGCCTCCCTGCAGCATACACCAACAGTATAGAACTCCTCAGCCATGTATGATAAAAACAGGTGATGCCCTGGCCATGTTCTTTCTGGCCAGCTCAACTGCCCTGAACTTCACGACAAGGCAGTAATGGCAGTGAGCCTTTGCAGGATCAAGCGCATTATTATTGATATTACACGCTTTTCCGGCCACAGGCAAGGTGCGTCTGCAGACAAGCTGCATATAAAGGCTGCCAATATTCCTACCCCAAAACGGACTCGCCAGATCCAAGCAAGGCCCAATCAACAGTGGGCACGGTGCTCAGTACTTGTACTGCCCCCCGCCAGCCAGGGCAATTAGAATATGCTGGCATGAACTTCTCAGCCATGTATGGTTGGGGAGTTCAAGAAATGAAATGCCCTTGGTCAGGTTTTTCCTGGCTAGCTCCTGTGCCCTCAACATCAAGAGGAATAGCCATTGCCCTCAAGAATGCTGGGCTGAGGCTGGAGAAGTGAAAGACACTTGCATCCCTGCCAAACCTTTTCTTTTGCATGCATAGCCAGGTATCTCAAGTTTGCCAATCCCTCCAAATTTGTGGTGTGTGCAGCAAGCAAGATCCTGTGAGGGGGGCAAAGCGCGCACCCCAGGGCACGCCATTAATCAGCCAGCCGCTGGCGAAGTTGACGTGGGAGAGCGAAGTGCCCGCGCCGTTAGTCACGCGCACAGCCGCGACCCGGTAACCTGGCCGCTGCGGGTTACTGCTGCTGCCGTGCTCCGCCACAAACGCTGTGAAGTTGACATAGCGCTTTGGAAACTGCGCGCTCGCGTTGTACCCCTGCTGCGCCCCTGCGCACACACCCCAGCATTTCTCATGTTGTCCTTCAGCATATTCTGCGTGCATATTCTCATGCATTTTTTTCAAAATATTCTCAGCTTTTCTCGACTCCATATTCCCTTCAGCATGCTTTTGCCGGCATGTCTCACATTCTCTCGCAGCATACATGTTTTCTTCTGAGATGCAAAGCACGCTGAAAAAAGGCGGCAAGCAGTGCCGGATTTCTGATCTGCAATTAGAATGTATTACACAAGCTGGAAGTGGGAGTCACATTTGTAAAGGTGCGTGCATGCATGTGGGGCGCTGGCAGCACCAGAAATTGGCACGGTTTGATAGCAGCTGTTTCACAAACGATTGAACCTCACCTGTGTAGAAGCGTGCACCGGTGGCCCCGACCTGTGGACCGAGCGCCTGTGACGGCTTTGTGATGCTGCCTGCACCACAAAAGGAACACACCTCTAATTCTAAAGCAACGCCAATTCATTCTCTTACTTTGTCAGAAGTACCAGCAGCCAATGCCTCTCACTACACCTGATTTTGAGCACAAGCATCTTGCAGGCTAGTTGGATGTGTGACTGCAAGGTGATGAGGCATGGAGTAATGGGGTTCAAATTCAAAGAATCATATTTAAAAAGCCCTACCTTGGCAGTAGGCATTGCGCGCAGCGGGGGTGGCGGCAGGGTTGTTGAGGATTGATGTCACTGTCAGGTTGGAGTCTGCAGAGGCATTCCCCGGGCCAATGCTTCTCACAATTGGGCTGCCTCTCCCCGTCCTGCCCAATATCATTTCAAGTTCGAATTTTGAATAACGAATGATGCTCCCACATGAAACTTGCGGTGGTGCATTCAGAAGGGCTTGTCCAGGATCCCATCTTTGAGATTGCTATCACACTGATTCAAATTATTGTTGACAGTATTGTTCCACGCTTTTCCCGGAGAGGCAAGGTGCGGCTGCAGACAAGGCTGCCACATATTCCAGAAGAATGTTATGGTTTGAATTGACTGGCCAACTCCTTGACTTTAACGGCCATGAGTGCATTTCGTGGCTATGGACTTACCATTGACAGAGAGGGGTTCCCAGGTCGACCAGGTTGTACAAAAACTGGTAGTACAGGAGGTCATCAAAGCTCCTGTATTGCGCCTCATCCGGCATCTGGGTTGTGAAGGCTATGAAGGGAGGCTCGCTACTGGGGTCAAAGGTGAAACCCCCTGTCCTCCTGATCCCTGCACACATGTGAAACAGCTTTTAGGCATTGAAAAGTAGATTTGCATGCAGCGCTGCCCAGAAGAAACTGTCATTAGCTACAGCCTTTTGCACATGCAGCCGAGGGCAGACAAGTCTTGCGCTGTGTTTGGAAGACATCCTGCAACAGATTGATGTAGCATAGGGCCATATCTAGATGTCACCTTGTTACTAAAGACCAGAGATCGCAAGAGCATGCAAGAAGATCAGCGGTTAGAGTTCAAGCCACCTGTGATCTTGCTCCGGAAGTCGGTGCCATTGGGGAACAGGTATGCAATGGAGCAGTATGTCACTGTGTCATCTCCAAGCTTGACCTGCCCGCCACAGGTGCATGTTGCGCCGCTGCAGGCTGCACCAATGCTGATGTACAGGCGCCCATCTGGGCCCATGCCTATCACCTTTGGGCCCCCATCCAAAGGAGCTATAGAACTCAGCAGCACCGTGGGCGCTGGGAAGGGCTGCAAGCCACACAGACCTTCAAAATCAGGCAATCTGAAAAAAAAGCTGATATTTTTAAGTGGAAAGGGAGTCATGATCTCTGCAGATTGTCTCACAGGCTCTGTGGAGGAAGAGGAAGGTGTGAATGGCAGAGGAATCCAGCTCAGATGTGTTGCACACCTTGCTGGACAGGACACAGTCGTCTGCGCCATCATAGCGTAATAGGCGGTTGGGTTCTGCAACGAACAGAGATCCGTTGTGCCAGGCCACGCTGCTGGGCTGTGCAAGATTGCCCAGGATGCGGACAGTTTCTGGCTGGCCGGTTCCTTTCGAATCAAGCAGCGCATACACCTACACAGTGGTTGGAAATGTTTGCCGATCAACAAGGCATTCCAAATAAGAACAGGTGTGGCCATGTGGCAGATCAGACACTGATGGTTTTCTTGATCTAGCCGGAATGGCCGACCCGACAACCAGACATGCGATCACTTCTTACTTGCAATGTGAGTTTCTATGTTAGAGTCTGAAGAAACATTTCCATTGGGATTATTGCAAAACTTAGTCAACATACCTCACTCGCACTGGAGCCTACATATGCTAAGCTTGCCGGCGGTCTCTGCGCCCGACTCACTGTCAAGTGCTGCGCTCCTGGGATCTTATCGCTGTACAAATCTAAGTTGAATCCTTTGGGAACTTTGATGAACCTATAAGGAACGTCTTTGCAAAATGTAGCCCTGAGGACCACTGACAAAGTGCAGAACCAGGCTACGGTTTTCAGAGCTGATCGAGTACAGGGCATTGTCTGCCCCTCCGCATCTTTATTTGGATCCACTTCCTGGAGCAGTTACATCGGATCGAGCTGCCTCACACTAAGAATCGATGCACTTTACCGCAGAAGCTGTTAGTAAGTTTGAAGTTCGTCACCACAAGAACATCGACCCCGTTGCTTCAGAGGCCTTTCGGGTAATTGCAGCCTGGCCTCATTTGGGCCCTTTGTAGAGGGGAAGTCAGCAGGATAGCAACTTGACAATCCTGTGCAAGGGAAGTAGCCTTTGGGCTAAGGGGGCCCCTTGCATGCATGCAATTAATCGATTTCCGCTGCAACTCTGGGCAGAACCAGCGGTGGTTGCTACAGTATCGACTTGTCTTTAAAGACCTATATCCATGGGGTTTGGCTTTGGTAAATCACCAGGCAGTCACAAGGCGTCTTCATGTCAGAACTGACTTTGAGCTAGCATAGTCGAGCGCTTGACTCCAACTATAAATCTCTTCACCACTCGCCAGTTTTCATACTAGGACCCAAACTAGTGGTTCGATGGGAGACACATCGCTGCGAGGTACACGTCCTGGTCACCCCGCCAGCCATGGGTGACAGAGCAGTTGTGCTGCTGTGGGGCGCTCCTCTGGGCTGAGATGAAGTGCCTGCAAGGGCCACCAAACAGCTGTTCAGTTTGTAGAAAGACAAGGAGTCACTCTCAAACACCTCCTTTGACAAACTCTCCACTTTTCTATCGTTCTGCACGTCTCAATCCTGACGTTCAAGCAATGCGCAGCAAAGCAGAAATATGGCAGATTTGCTGGAGAGCGGCAAAGCCTCCTGCCACTTGCACAACCCTGAGATTACCCTGGCGACTCATCACTAGATCTTATCAGGAAGGAGGCTTGCCTTTCTGACAAAGTCATGCGCGTCGGCAGAGAGGTGGCTAGGCAGCCACAGGTCTCCCTGCATGATCTTGTCATAGGTCTCCTCTTTGGTGTCAGCCTCAAAGGGCGACCCTCCCACCAGCAGCTCATAGCACAGAATGCCCGTGGCCCAAATATCTGCAGGAAATCCATATGACGGCACCAAATTTGGCACTGCTCCGCCGCCCTTTGCTGCATGGCCGCTGTTTGCCAGACACACTCCCGCCATCTGGCACAGTTTTGCACCACACACTGTGTAAATCTGCAAAAAATGCATGCTGGCAGAAAGCATGGAAGCCTTGCTTGGTCTGCGCATGTGTGAAGACGAATGGATTTTGCTGAGTGAACGCTGCACAAGGACAGCAAGTGCTTTTTGGGCAAGTCTGAATGCATTGGGGTGCTGCCTGGTATGGTAATTTGTCAACCAGCCAAAAACAATGTACTCACTAGCCCAAGGCCAATCGGACCTCTAGGTGGGTCAAAGTTTATATTTTTGTAAGATGATGCTGTTTTCTTTCCCATGATAGCGCTCACCTCTGGAGGCATGTAGTCTAGAGTGCCCACGCACGATTTGGGCGTTTCATGGCGAAGGTCCAGTGCCAAGCCAAAGTCGGCCAGCTTGATTTCACTGGCGCTGGTCATCAGAATGTTTTCTGGTTTTATGTCCCGGTGCAAAATGCCCTGCAAACATGCATTTATATTTGCTTTTCCATTCATTCAATGAATAGCAGAAGCACTAATGTACATAAGCACTTGAGCACCGGACAGAGACATGCAGCTTGTATAGAGCAATCCGACAAATGCCTGGTCACTTGATGAAGCTGAGTCACCATGGGGGAGTTCCGGCCTCCTTTAATACTCTGTGTTTCTTGGATTTCATGAGGTAGCAGGTCTCACCTGGCTGTGCATGTAAGCCAGCGCTGAGACAAAAGGGCGCATGATGGATGTTGCCACTCGCTGTTCAGGCAGGAAGCCGCCGGCCCGGCCCAGCTCAGCAAATAAGTCACCCCCCTCAGCAAATTCCTGGAGTCAGGCACTACAGCATTTTACATAGCTGGCATTTTTAGTCCGCCCAGTATCTTGTGATGCCGACAATGTGGGTCCAGATGATATGCCTGCCCAACTTAAAATCGGAAAGCAGAAACCAGATGCTGGGGAGCCCAAGTCAAGAGTCTGTTTACAAATTTTTAACATTAGAGGATCAGATTTGTTTCGAAGCCATTAGTGTAAACGTGGGGACCATCTCCAGATCAGTCAACTCGAGAAGCTCTGCACTTCCAGAGAACAATGGTTCGTTGTTGAAATGGCTGCCTGAAGGACTTCACCTGCACAAGGTAGACTCCCTCATCATCCTGGAAGGCTGCGAAGAGGCCAATGATGTTGCTGTGCTGCAGGCTCATCTGCAGCCTGATCTCTCTTGCCACCTGCCCACATGATCACTCAGCTGTCCCATCAAGAAAATCCAGTGCAAATCACCAGTGCGCCTTGTCGGAGATGTTTGCAAGGAGAGAGTTCCGTCTAGCATGTTAGCTGGCGACTTACCTGTCGCTCGTTCAGTGGAGACATGCGATCCTTGTGGTACATCTTGATAGCGACTCGCATGTTTGATATTCTGCATGTGCACAGGGCCACGGTGGTGAGATGCCCGCCACCAAGAACATCCACCATCTCGAAGTCTTCCATGCTCCTGGACGGGCAGAGATCAAACGAGCACAAAAGCAGGCTTGTCTTTGCCATTTGGCATCCCGATTCATCTTGAGGCCAGTTTCGATTTAGAAATTACGGTAGAAGCCCTCAAAGAGTGCTCGCACCAGTTGCTGCCTCTTCGCAGAGCGTTCGGACAGGCTGTCGTCTCGCAGGATATTATGCTCTCCATGACGCTACAAGCCAACCTAAAAACTCAATTAATATCAATCTGAGTTTCACTATGCTTCGTATGCTGCAAACCTGCCCCTGGAACGGAGGTCCAAGGTTTGCAGTGCTTTCGGAAAGGAGCAATGTTTATTCCGTCGCAGCATCAAGAGCTGCTTTGTGTGAGAGAACCTGCTTACGATCCTCAATGTCAATTTGCATGCAAATTCACAAGTTTCACGAGGATACAGACAGCGAAAGAAGAAACACGGTGAGGCTTGATAGGGTGTGACGTCACTGTGCAACCCTACATTTGTGATTATGAATATGCTTCCAAATTCGGTTGTTATTTCGGTTGAATATTTTTAGGGATCATGTTGGCATCGAGAAGTCCCCTATGTGAAGCCATGGATCATCCTCATTGTTGCACAGATTCTGTGTTCAAGATGTAGGTCATGTTGCCTTCAAGTTGACAAGATGATTATTTATCTGTACTAAAGCAGTATTAATCATGCTGCCTAGAGCGTTGAGAAGCGCGAAATCTATCTTCAGCGCTGTGAGGCCATCAGCCGGTGTCCATGATGTTCTGTCGCTTCCTGGCATCCAACACGTGCCCATGGAAGCAGTGCAACGGCAAGCCCTGCCGTGCCTGCTGCATCGAATGATGTCCACTAGCATCAGCGATGAGCATCAGCCCAGCAAGAAGTCGCTGTACGTGCTCAACGTGGAGGGCAAGCGCACGCTGGGTCCACTCCTCATTGGGCTCATGGACTATTTTGAGCGCTGGCTTCCAAACGTCGGCTTCTTCCAGGTATCACTATAGTAACGCTCCTTCTGCATTAAATTCTCAAATAATCGATCTTTCACAGGCGGTAGTGCCCTTGAGTGGTGGCCATGTGCGCTGAGCTCCACACATGAGAGACATTCTTGAGTTTCGTGCAGCTCGCATGACAGAAACTACATCGCTCCTTTCAAGAGATGACCCAGCCATGCCTTTCTTTGCATAATGCCTTTCCTACCAGGTCCTTTCATGTCTAGCAGGTCAAGCTGGCACCTTAGGGTCCAGTGCAACAAAAAAATTGGCGTCATGTTGAGCTAGCTGTGGCATGCATGCAGCCAATAGGAGGCGAGCCCTTCCCAGACTCGGACTCTGATGAGCCACGCCATGTGGAGCTGATAAGAAAGGCATTTGACTTGAAGGACGATCCGCGCAGCATGTATGCAGTGCACCGCCGCGAGGCCATCAGTCTGCTGGCGCATGACAAGGCAGATGAGCTGCTGGATAAGATATACAGCTCCTTCGAGGAGTACCAGTCCAGACATGACCTGGTGGTCATTGAGGGCACCCATGAAGGTGACAGATGAGTCTCAGAAATCTGAAATCAAGGCAGCAGTGACTGATCACATAATATCTTCCTCCTCTTGCATGACGAACGGAATTGCCACAGCTCGTTTGTGCTATAGCCATTTGTGACACTGGCAACTGCATGGTAGCTTCTGCCTGTCTGCCCAGGGGCCTTGTCATGCACAGTCAGCTTTCCTGCGCTCGGCAGTAGGGAGGGCAAGATCAACATGCATGGGGGGTGATTGTAATTGTTGCAAATGTGCGCAGACGGCCGGCTGAATGTGCCGGGAAACCGGCTGGAACTGAATGGGCGCATAGCTGCCACGCTGGCGGCCCCGGTGCTGATGGTACTGGACGCTGGCGATGACATCAGCGTGGATGACCTCATCGACAAGGCTCTGCTGTCCAAGAATGGGCTGGAAGAGCAGCGCTGCGAAGTGCTGGGCCTCATCGTCAACAAGGCAAGTCTCAGGCTGAGGAAATATGCACCATATACCCCCCAACAAGCTTCCCGCACATGCATGCATGATCATTGGTGCTGCCTTTTGGCTGAGTCAGTGAAGTGCGCAGGATGATTGCAACTTGTAATTGAGCATTAGACAGTGGCATGTAGCCATTCCCTCTGCAGCATACTTAAATTTGTTGATCCACAGTTGAGCTTCTGTCCTGATCCTGCTTGCATGCAATGTGTCACAGGCGCCGCAGAAAGAGCACCCCATTCTCAAGGCGCAGCTGAGCAAGAAGCTGGCGGAGCACAGCCTACCGTTAGTGGGCGTGGTGCCGCACGACCCGCTCATCTCATCTGTGCGCCTGGATGAGATCCAAGCTGCCCTCAGCGCAAAGGTCATTGCCGGCCGCAAGGGGCCGCAGGATCTCACCGTTGACAAGGTGGGCGCCGCCTGAAATCCCAAACTTCTTGTTTTTGCGCCTGTTGCACTGTACTGTATGCTATTGTTGACGTGCCAATGTATCAGCTGGTTTGGTGAGCAGAAGATGCTGATGCAAAAGTGGCCACCTGTGTGGTTCAGTAGTCTTTACCAGCAAGAGTATGGCTCCCCTTGATGTCAAGCTAACTGCATGCCAAGGGTTATATTCTGACATCTGGACTACTGCATGCAAGACGTACTGCCTTGCTTGCCAGCAGTGACACGTGCCTTTTGCAGGTGTATGTGGCAACGGCGGATCTGGACACCACGCTGCGGCGGCTGACCGACCACACCAGCTCGCGGCCACTCATCGTCACTGACATAGGCGCGCCACACAAAACACAATTTCTTCATAGTTTATTTTCTTGAACCTTCTTCAACCCGAGACTCTGCATTCTGTTGATATCATATGATGAGCTACAGATGTAGGGCTCATCTGGATGCCTGGGTCCAGAGGTATCAATCAAATGATCCACCAACATGTGTATCACACTCCTTTTACCCTTAACATGAACAATAACTACAGATTGTGAAGGTTCTTGCACCTGATCAAGCGTAGTAAGTGTGAAAGGGTGTGCTAAAAGCGGGGTCCATGGCACAGGCCGCAGCGACCTCATCCTGGGCCTCACCAGCGCCAACGAGTCAACCATCGGCCCCCATGTTACGGGCATCCTGTGCACCAACTCTGAGTACGGCCGCCGGGACATGAGTCCCCACGTGCATGCCATCCTGCAGGTGCCCAACACTGGGCCTCTAATCAGGATACTTCCTAGTGTGGTGCCATCTTGTGGCGTTTGGCTCCGGGAATGAACGGCCCATGCTGCACTCTGGCGTTTGCTTCTGGATCCAAAGCTACCCAATGGCCAGTACTGCAAATTTTCAGCCCAGGAGGATGCGCACATCTTGACTCTGCCTGAGCGGTCGCGCTACAGTTCTGGATGATGCAGAGGGGAGCTCTGCAGTTATTGCGCTGTACACACAACAACCTGCAGTTCTGACCGAGAAGGAGATGAAAGCAAAGGACAAGCATGACTGCTGCGCAGGCAAAGCATTCGGCGCTGAAGGATCAGGAGGACGCGGGGCTGGTGGCATTCTTCCCAGTCATGTCCAGCGACTGCAACACATGGGACGCCGTCACCGCTGTAAGCCGCATCCAGCCCAGCATCCGGCCCACCTCCAAAGCCAAGATCCAGGAAGCCAAGGTGCGGCCCAGGAGTTTCTGCCTCTGGCCGAGCAGCAGAGCAGTTTATTTTTACTGGGTGGAGTGATTGAAGCAAAGTTAGATCTACAGTTGTAAGACGAGGGCATGCCATCATCGCAGAGAGTGTGATTCAGCGATGCAAGATCGAACAATCGCATCACGGGCAGTGCATTGCAGTCATGACCATGCTGGCAATAAAAATTGTTTAGACTATCAGAGAGCTATTGCATACAGCTCTTTGAAGCTGTCAAACTGTCATGTTGTGAAAATGTACTGTTGCTTGCCCGCGGCATCAGCCCTTGAGAGCGTGGAATGATGATGGGGTGCATGACTGTGTTGAGCAGGCGCTCTTCCAGAAGTATGTGGAGGGCAACTTGCTTGTGGACGCACTGGAGGCAGAGCGCGAGTTTGTCATGACCCCCAAGATGTTCATGCACAACATCAACCGCATCTGTCTCTCCAACGTAAGCCCCATTCCCATCTCGCTTCTTTCCCTTGTCATAAAGTCAGGACAACTCAGGATATACATTTACACTTATTGCTAGAAGAGATATGACATGGAAGGCTAAGGCTGTGCAGCTGCAGGAGTTTCACATTCCCTGGAAAAAACTATGACAGACATTGGGAAGTCATTTTAATGGCAGCTGATATGCACGCGGCTGATGTGGCAATGCTGACATCACATTGATGACATGCTGACATGGCGCAGCGTCAACGGGTGGTGCTGCCGGAGTCGGATGACTCGCGCGTGCTGGCGGCCGCGGAGGAGCTGACTCATCGGGGCCTCGCTGACATCATCCTCCTGGGCGAGCCCGACAAGGTCACTGCGCAGGCGCGGCGCCTCGACATCGACATCTCACAGGTGCGCGCTCGACAGCCCATCCCTGGCAGCCAAGAGAGATAGGTGCCCTGAAACATACCTTACAAGGGGATCAACAGAGGAGATGTTACAAGAAGGGTGATGTGGCGCACCATTGGGATCCTCAGAGGCTTGAAGAGGATCTTGGAGATGCAAGACAATGCACCGCATTGCTGGCATGTTTTGGGCCCGTGTGCGTCCATGTGCGCACAAGGATACTGTTGGCATGTGCTTTCGGCATGAGAATTTAGGAACAACAGGCACAGAGTCAACGCTGTACTCTGATGTCCCGGGCTCATCCCCACATGCAAGCGGGGCACGTTTGATCTGGCAAACCTGTCGCACAGCGTGAGCATTGCTGTCTTTGACTTTGATTTCAAACACAAAGAAACGGGTGTGTGTGGGGAATGCGCGCAGTGCGAGATCATAGACCCGGAGAAGTCTGGGCGTCTGGAGGCGTACGTTGAGAAGCTGGTGGAGGTACGCCGCAAGAAGAACGTGACGCCCGACATGGCGCGCGACTTCCTGCACGACCCCAACTACTTCGGCACGGTCAGCAGCCCCCACATATTTTTCATTTGGGCAAGATGAGTGGAACTGTCCTATGAACGCGGCCATCTTTGCTTGCGCCAGTGGCCTTCCTTATCAATTAAGGAAGGTGACAAATGCACAGTGCATCCTTGAAATTAGGGCTCTCAAGCTGCTACAGTGTTGCAGGTACGATTTTACAAACAACATCCATGCACTTTGCTACCTCCCCCTTTTGCGTATTGTATGTGGAGAGCCATGCATACTGCATCATACTGCATGGCGCACCAAGTCTGAAGGTAAAGGTTGTAATGGGTGGCGTCAGATGATGACGTTGTGTGGGGATGCGGACGGGATGGTGAGCGGTGCCAAGCACACGACTGCGGCAACGATCCGGCCGGGGCTGCAGGTTCTGCGCACCAAGGATAGCCCCCTCGTCTCCTCCGTCTTCTTCATGTGCCTCCCCGACAAGGCGCGCATACTTGTCTCTTATTCTGCCTTCTGCATTCAGGGCCATGTAGAAGCAAAACTGTGGCAGAGTTGCATATGTGAGTTTTACTCGTGTTGAAGCCGGACTGCACAATTGGGTGTTGACATTGCATGTGTGGCTTCCTTTCCCTGCTGTGCGCAATGTCCTGTATGACTTGAGAAACTGCACTGCAACCTCTTCACACCGCTTTGGGCAGTTCCAATGGGGACTTTCCGGAGCTGTGCCACAGCTGATGCGTAGCAATCGCCTTGCATCACCGTGACTCTGCAGCGGAGATCTTCTTATGGGATCGACCAAAGGCTGTGTGGTGGGGTTGATTCCCCATACCATTGCTGAAGGGCATGGCTATTGAACACTGACAAATGCCTGTCCTGCATGCACCTGTAAAGGAGTTCTGAGAGAAGGTCTGAGCGCAGGTGCTGATATATGGTGATTGCGCGGTGAACGTGCACCCCAGTTCCAACGAGCTGGCGCAGATCGCGGTCACTTCCGCCGACACAGCCGCCGCCTTTGGAGTGGAGCCACGAGTCGCACTTCTCTCCTACTCCACCTTTGGATCAGGCTCCGGGCCTGAAGTGGACCGGGTGCGCTCCTTGTGCGAGTTGCTTTCTTTCTCAGGGGTCCTCATATAATAATCGTACAAGGTACCTGCAGTCCTTTGTCTGGTCCAAGAATCCGCTTCATGCAGGACAGTCTTATTATTCCTTGCTAGGGCACCAGCAATCAGCAGCGCACGACGATCTCATTCTGCCATGTGGGATTGACCTAATGGGCACTGCAGCGGTTGGGCATTGCCCCTGATGTGATATCAGTGTCATGTGCCTTAGCTGTGGCTGCTTTGAAGGCTGGTTGGATACCTTGAGCTCGTGCTCTTGGGTCTTGGGTGGTTGCAGTCCTGCCACCCTTGCCAGTGAAAGTGGCAAGCAGATCAGCCACCTCTAATTGGCTCATTTGCACCAAACAGCAACACGAACCAAGAGCTTGCAGCAGTCAGCAATGACTGAAGATGTTTGGCTGACAGGTGGCGGAGGCTGTGAGGATTGCGAAGGAGATGCGGCCGGACCTGAAGCTGGAGGGCCCCATCCAGTACGATGCAGCAGTTGACCCGGCAGTCGCGCGCCAGAAAGTCAAGGGGCACAGCGAGGTGGCCGGCAAGGCCACCGTGCTCATCTTCCCCTCCCTGGAAGCCGGCAACAACACCTACAAGGTCACTCTCGCTGCCTGAATTATGAGTATTTGTGTGCCATGTTTGGTTGAGAGTGTGCATGAGTGGCAGAGGGAGAAGGATATCCTGTGGATTGCAAAGGCATGCCAGGCGCAGTCACAGCAAATCATCTTTGTTTTACTGTGATGGAGCTGTATGCCAAAAGGCATCGACCATGCCTCCATTGGGCGGTCCATGTTCTGCGGGGAGGATTTCCCAACAGACTACCAAGGCACCTGACCATCCTGTGGGGTGGATCGTCTGACCAAGTGATTTGGGGTGGATCAGGCGGTGCAGCAGAGCACGGGGGCCATCGCGATAGGCCCAATATTGCAGGGCCTGTCGCGGCCGGTCAACGACCTGTCCCGCGGCTGCACAGTGGTTGACATCATTAACACAGTCACCTGCACCTGCGTGCAAGCTGTCGCCATCAAGGACCGGGAAAAGTCTCCCGCGCCCGAAGCTGCGCCTGCCGCCTGATAAGCTCCGTCCTGGTCATTTGAATAGAATGCTCACCGACAAGTAAATTCCAGCGTATTTCTCTGTGTGGGATCCTGCCTTCTGCAATAGATGAGAAGTCACCTTCAGTTCCGGGAGGTGGTTCTTTGGGTATTCAGTGAATGAGACAATTTGTCGGGGCCGCTGTTTTATTTTTTTATTTTGTTTGTGCTGTTGCTGCTGCAGAGGTAGCACCTGCTCCTCTAGAGATCTTCTAGGAATCTGATCTTTTACAGTCCCGTAGGTGTAGATGAAGGCTCACCCAATCCCGTGTGTATTGTCCTTTTGTGGAAAGTGTATGCATGCATGCGTAGCTCCGGAGGCTCCCGGACAGGGGTAACCTGTTGCTCACTGTCAGGGTAATGTCGCAAAGCAGGATATGATGCTGGTGCCGTTTAGATTTTTATGGGCGCCGGCTGAAAAGTGGATGGTCGTGCCCTGCATGCATGTTTTTCTGACCTGGATATCGAATGGAGTCCAACTCATAGAGCACCGCAGACCAGCGTTTAATTATAAAGCAATTGCAATCTGTTTCAGTGCCATGTTGCGCTTCAATATGATGCATCTCCTAGAGCAGCAACGTGAATGGTTGATCTAATCACTGAATGCTGTACAGCAAATCTCCATTGGTCACCAAATGAATCAAATCTCTATTCTCTGCCAGCCTTCATTCTCGTTCAAGCTCATCACAAAATTGATGGACACCGCCCCACATGTCTCTCGACATGCAAAATGTGGCCCTGCATCTCTCTCTCGCAAACCAAGCTACTGTCCCCACTGCCTACTGTGCGGCCGGCTCACCCTCTGACCTCAATTTGGCGTACTTCTCCTTTAGCTCCGCCTTGCGTTGAGCCTCACTGCAGGTGTGCACAGGTGTGTCAAGAGGAGTGTCATGAAAAGTGCGAGGGTACCAGTGAATGCAGTGACCAGCTGAAAAGGCAGATGCGGGCGGTGCTCACGCGAGTGCAAGGTCCTGGGATCTCTGAGCAGGATTGAAGAGGCCCCCTTTTGCAGGCCCCTTCTTCTTTGAAGACTTCTCCAGCTTTGCAGCTTGTGCAGACGCAGCGAAAAGCATGCCCACTGCCAAAAGTGAAGATGTGATTGTCACCCTGTCACCAAATACACCCATCATCGTTTGCACGGTTGATGCTACATCATGGCAAGATCACGCATTTCACGGATGTGCTCAGGAGTACCTTCTGGTAAATTCAACTTGGGCCCCTTCTGGCCTCTCCTGCAGCACAGTCCCCATTATTTGTCAGAAGTGGAAAAAACAAACATCCGTCGATTGAGAAGGGAACTGCTATCAGAATTTCCCAACAAGCCAGTGCAGGTTGCTCTGGCAATGCCCTTGCGAAGGCTGAGTCAGCAAGTTCATGGATCCTCAATTGGGACTGCCAGTCAACGTAAAATCGACAAAGCCAATAAAAAACCACCTTACTGGCTGCCAGTGCCCTGACTACGAGTCTGGATCTTGTCCTGTGACCCTTCCCAGGCCCACATGCCGGGGTGAAAGGAGCATTCACAGAGTTTGCACTCGATAGCATCATGTTGGAGGACACACAATTTTGGAAATTGGTATAAAATGCCAGAATGTTGGAGAATTGCAATGATTGAAATCTGCAATGGCATCGTCAACCGAAGTCCCATCGGATTACTGGTGAAACCTATGAATTATGGGACCTCGAGGGATTTCGAAAGGGATGTGAGGAGATAGAGCAGGGAAAACCTAAAAAGGCCACCGACTCTTGCCAGCACCAATTGATTTGCACTTTAAGCAAGATCATCAGCGTTGCCAAAGGATTCACTTCGGTCAAATTCTCTTGCGAGGCTGGGTCAAATTGCAGAAAATTCAGCAAGTTGTTCATTCCACCCGTAGCCAATAGGAAGCTCTGCCTGCTTTGGGAGCGCGCCTCAGAGCTGATCGGGGCCGGCGGTGCGATATGGACAGCATTTCGGCCGCTCACATGAATAGCAGAAGCCCGTTGGGTCTGTCGAGGAGGCCCTTGCAGCCGCTGCTGGTCCCCGCACACAGGAAGCCAGTCTCTCAGGCCTCCTGGGACCGGCTCACCAGCCGGAGATATCTGCGAGGAGACAGCCGTTGTGAGGCGCTGCACCTGCCACAGGTGCGCAACTGAAATCTCATCCTCCCTCTGTCATGCGCTTGCCGATCGCGGATGCAAACCTTTGCAGCGCAGGGTATCTGTCTGAAAACCACGCAGCGCCTTCTTCAGACCTTCCATCGAAGTTGTCCAAATTTGTTCTTGTTTCGTGTGCATTAAGGTGTATGGATGATTAGATTTTTTATATAATCTCTTATTACAGGATTGGTTGGAGAGAGTAGGGGAGGAGGACTGGTCGTTTGGTCAACAGAAACTGGTGCAGGCCAAAAGCCAATCAAAGGGGCTTTCCGCCCACCTCCTGAACGCCGCCTTCAAGGCTCTCTACCTCGGCTTGGTGAGAACCTTGCTCTGTGATATGCACGATTCTTTCCTTCTGCAGGCCCTCGAATTTGCTGAAGCATCAGGGCGCTCCTGCTTTTCAATTTTGACTCTGTCACCAAGCTTGCAAATTTGGATGCAATGGAACGTACAGCAAAACTTCACTATGCATCGACCACAAAAAGTGGGTGTGTTAATTCCTCATAGATTGAAGACCTTCTCAGCTTCCTGGGACAGTGGTTGACATGTGACACGTCTGCGCAGAGGCTGACACACCTCGCCGTACAACTAGCGAACCACATTGTTGCAGACATCAGGCGAGCGCTTTGGTGGCAGGAGCGCACAGTGCGGGCTCGAGCCGAGATAGCAGCACGGAAGCGCCAGGCAGAGCAACAGCGGCTTCAGTCTCTGCGAAGGTGCGCAGCTTCACTGCAACACTGGGACTCATTATATGGATCTGTGTACTTCATGTTTGCCTGAAGTGAGCCTTGCAGCAACCGCTGATAATTCATATGTGCAGCCGCACATCTTAGAAAGTTCGAGTTTTCTGACTCCGTGCCTCCATGAATTTGTAGGGATCAGGAGAACAGCATGCGGCAGGCAGTGTATGATGCGCAGTTCAGCCGCGTGATGCAGACAATGGATGACCCCAGCATCCCCCTAGAGCAGAAGTGGCCGGCCATTGCAGAACAGTGCAGCAGGAAAGAGGAGTTCAGGTGAGGCCGTACATCTTCCTCGACCTGACAAAATGCAGAGCTGTGCCAAGCTGGTTAAGGATGATTGTGCATTTGCCCTTTCATTCAATGCATGACCTGCAGATTACAAGCTTGAACAAGCCTCATCAATATGTGCACTTTGTGATTTATGGTGCGGATTGTTTTCAGGCTCTGACGATGGTTCTCTTTGCAGGAATGGGCTGTCCCAGCTGTTCAAGCTGGCTGAGGAATCTTCCAAGGTCATGCAGTCTGCCACCAAGAACCCAGCAGCCTTCTGGAAGAGCGAGCACACAATGAGTGTCATCGCTCAGGAGGAGGCTCTCAAGCGCCAACTCTACCTGCAGATGCTGCACGGCGCTGGCATCTGAAATTTGCTGCATTTGCTTGGCGCCCCTCGTAAAGGGTACATACATTCAGATCTGCGCGCAGAATTGCGCTCTGCTGCTGCTTCCGCAACTTTGATTCGCAGCTTTCCTCGAATTTGATGTGAGCGCGCCAGATTAGCGTGCCTTTGTTGGGATATATATTGATGTGCTGCAGCTGGGCTGCAAAAGTCAGACATTGCTCGAGGGAGGAGCAGGGGTTGAGAGATGCCCCCTCCTTGCTGGAGCTCAAGAACACTTATTTGCGGTGTAAGCTTTGCTCTTGATTGCTTCCTTTGTGCGGGGCAAATTCAAATCTTGTGTAGCTACAATATCTCAAGATGGCTGACCATCAGGAGCATTGGAACAAAACGGAACCAGCATTGCTGAAATTCTATGCTGATGCTGCAAGAGCGATCGCATGAGAGCTGAAATGAAGTGTGAGTGCTTTCTAGGTAGATAGTGACTGAGGTAGCTGATAGCGATGTGAGAATGCTGTACTATCAGACGAGAGCTTCGATTAGGCAGGTTCAGGTCTAGCTAGGTATGGAGCGCCAATTGCGTGTGATAGTGCAGAGAATGCTTTGCAAGACTGTATCAACATGATACAGTGTGACTCGACGGATGATGAAAACGAACTGATGCTTTTCACATGCCCCAAAGAGGAGCTGAAATTAATGTGTAATTAATTTATTGGGCAATCCCAAAGTACTGTACGGTACATCATTCATTTGATTAATTATGAATATTTATCTGTATTTTTCAACAGCGCTGCAGCAGGGCTGTCAGCAGTTTCTGTGTCAAATTCCCAAGAAAACAAGTACAACACCCTCACAGCAATCCCATGCATGCGTGCCTAGAATATGTCCTTGCTCTTTACTTGAATCCAATATTGATTTGCAGTACCCCACATAGACTCCTCAGTACGATCATGAAAATGGCAAATAGTGCTGCATTCACACTCATTCACCAATCACAAGAAAGTAACGCTCACAGTGCACAATGTTGCAATTATTGGTGGTTTCTGGGACCGTCAGCAACAAAAGACTCGTACAGGTGCTGCACACCGCGATCAAGGGAATGGCATTTCTAGGACGTCCTTCAACTTGGACTTCAAGCTGTTCATTTCTTCTGCCACCTGCCACTCGCTCCGGTACCGCCATCCGCGGCGAAATTGCTCCACCAGCGTTGTGTTGCCCGCCAGAATGTCTCGCACTGTGCTGCACAGCTGGCACTGCATGCTTGGCTTCCTGGTGCCCTCCACCTGTCCACAAATCCCAGCAAGTGCTCATTCATGACCTGCTCGTATGCCCACCTGCTGGTTTAGATACCTTCACATGCCGGGCCCCGGCTGGCGGGAGGCGGTACACATATTGAACACAATGCCCACGATGATTGAGTCTTGCTTAGATCTGGCAAGTCCATGAAGGAGTAGGATATGTGGCAGCCTTCACTTGCACCCTGACTGCAAATAAACCTTGCCTCTGGCAGGAAAGTTGTTCAATGTAAACAATAATATGCCAGAGGGCAGCAGTGAAAGAATGTCTGTAATGGATACCTGTGCCTGGAATGCTGGGCTGAGCTCGCTCAAGGGCTTTTTGCGCCAGGCTACTTTACTCTCCCACACCGCCTTGTCTCCTGACACCCGCAGTATCTCTTTGCGCAGCGCTGCAGTCGATCCAAACTTCCTGCCAGCATCAATCGCATTTCAGAGGCAAGTTTGCTAAGGTGCCGAAATTTAACTTAAGGGTGTCCTTTCAGTGGAGCTTGTGATTGAGATCACCCACCACACTGTACTCAAATAGGAGAGCAGAGATGTGGGGGCTTGCCTGTAGTCAATGATAGCGTCTGGATCAGGTAACAAATTTGCAATATTAGGTGCCCCAAGGTACAGGGGCACACAGCCGGCCACAAAGGCGTCATAAAGTTTCTCGGTCACGTAGTCCATTGCAATGCTGTTCTCCTGCAGCAAAGCAGGGCGTCACTTCCACTGTCCCTTTCAGAGCTAATGCTAGTATTGGCGCTGCCATGCAGATCATCCCAAGTCGAAAAGCTTTCCGGATCGGAGCCTGCCGTTGAGGCCTCACACTGTGTGAGATGACAGCATGGCCGATGCAGCAAGTGGATGTGAAGCTATTTGCTGGGCTTACCATGACAATGCAAACTTTGTGGCGGCGATAGATGTCAATTTTGCTCTCCTTGGTGCCGCTAGTCCCCTCAGTGTTCAGACAACTGCCGATAACACACATATTTCATGCGAAAGCAAGTCTTTTCTAGGTCCAAGTTCTACAGCATTTGAACCGCATTGTCAAGGGCAAACACAACAGCCCAACTTGCTGCTTGCCCAAGTTTCACATTTGTTGCCGCAGAGCTGTGAGATCAGCATTGCACTCTCAGCTCCTATATGATCTGATGTTAAGGTCACGATACAACTGTCGCTGCAATGCAACATTCTCTGGCATTCTTTTGGCATGCACTTTCATTCGCCATACGATCTCATGCAAGGGTCACGATACATTTTTTGCTGCGCTGCACTATTTCGGGCGTACTTTCGCATGCACTCTCACCTGCCGTACGATCTGATCTTGAGGTCACGATATTCCATAAGGCGGCGCACACGCGCATCGCGGCCGCTGACAGTCTTGCAGTTGCTCTGCACATACGCCGGCGAGTCTGAGCGCTCCTCAAACGGCGTCACAGGATCCTCAGTCCAGGTCTCCACTTGATCTCCCCTCAGGTAGCTCAGCGGCAGCTGGGACTGCGAGTATAAAACGCATACAAATCATCAGATCTTACTCAACTCACTTGAGAGGCTTCCACTTCTGGGCATGCTCCATTATGATCAAGTAATGAGCCGGCTCTGTAAATAGATCTTATTCGCTCAAACACTCGATTGTCTGCAATGGCAGTTTTGCCCGAGCCACGCCTGTCTTTCAAGCGCCCCTGCTACGGTATGCAGGCTGCACTGGGGTGCCCCACCTAGAGCTCAAATAGGTACTGACGGCTCAAAGAATACAACTCTGTCTTGTGACGGGATGTGGGGATTCAGACCTCTTGCCGATAGCTCATTTCCAGGTCGAACTGGTCCATGAAGACGGGGTCATCGAAACAGGGGTAGTTGGTGGATGCTTCCATGGTCATCATGACTGCCAGCTGTCTGCTGCTCGACTTTACAACGCGCACTTGCCTGAAGTTCTTCGCCATACAGAGGTTCGGGCCATGATAAAAGAGCGCATCTGCATTGCATGGGTCCACATCACATCTTGCATGACGTCAAGTTGATGCTAAGATATGGAGTCTCGGTCCAGCAGTGGACAATGTCGCATTGCCATTCATCTGAGCTCAAGCTGAATCAGTCAGCAAATCCAGTTTGAATGGGAGTTGGATGTCAGTGCAAGCCAAAATGCGAGTCAAGACTTTGCTGATACCTGATTGCGCGTGCAACGCGGGATTCCTCTTGGGCACAACAAATTCACAGCCCAGAGGTTGGCCCCGCCACTCGCAGCCAGATATGTTGCCCTTGAAGCCGCCCACAAACTGGTGGGGTGTCATGACTGAAACAAGGACTTTCTTTGGAGCCTCCTGCGCAGCAGTACAACTTGAGAACCTCAGAGGACCTAGGCAATTTTATGTCTTAGTACCTGATCTCAGATCTGACTCAACTGTCAGGGCACGTTCACACACAAAGAACATCATGGTGCAACCGTAATTGATCGCCCTGGAAAGCAAGGAAGCCACCTTGCTCCTGGTGCCATGGTGACCAAGCCACACCCCAGTTTTCTGAACAGACAAGCCTTTCCTGGAGAGGCCTTGAGACTCCCTTGATGCGGTGTGCCACCCAACGTTATAACCCTACACCAGCAAATTCAGCCATATGTCTGCCCTCCAGAATTTGCTGTTGCCAAGAGGATGGAACAAGCATTTGTCCTGTCACAAATAACGAGAAACATACCTTTCTCGTGCCAGTCACCCTCAGAAAGGTCTCGCAAATCAGGAATGTGAGAACGGGAATAACCAGCAGAAGGATGCTCCCAGTAATCCAGTATCGGCCCTGATGTGAGCACGCAATTTCTTTGATCGCCAGGGTCTTCACGAACACAGAGGTTAACCCCGAAGGTGACATTCCTGTCCGTAAGAGCTTCATGGCCAGATGATGTATAACAGGCGCTCTCGCCAACACTTACCGGTCTGTATCCTCCCCTTCTTGCTTTCTTCGAATCAGATCCAGGAGCTTGTGCTGTCTTCGTCACGCCATCACGAGGAGGCGGTAGATTGAAGGGTATCATCAATCATGAGACCGTGGCAGTGGCAGGTCACTGATTGCTCTGATGCAACATTGATTGGGCAGCACTGTCTTCATGACGTGCAGGAAGTGAACGCATGCTTACGAGCGTTTTCCTCGATCATGGATCAAGAGATCTCCACTGGGGAGCCTCTGTCGTAGAACGGATTTGAATGACGAAATTAGTCAGCTTGCAGCCAATTGGGCTGCCCGTACGGTTGGGCACGATGAAAGACTGTTGCCAGGAAGCACTACTGAATCAGTAGTACTGAGTAAGCTCACAGCCTTAATTTTCCTAGGTGTCATGTACTATGTGCCTAATCCTTATTTTTATATATAATTCACACACATGCGCGAGCTCGAGAAAATTTTATTCGTAGTGAAACTCTGAATCAGCTGATATCAGCTAGCTTCGAAGCTGGGCGGGCCATGGCTGGGTCTTGCTGTGCAGGCCCCGGGGGCATACTGCACTGGCAGTCAACGTCAGGCTGGTGACTAATCTCTACATTCATATCAGTACTATCAGTCACAGACATATATTAGGACATCACAGTCACAGACGAAAATGGTAGACATGAGCATGATCATGACTGCCTCAACAGATGATTCAACTGCAAAATTCAAGTATGCTAGCAGAGGCTCGCAGTCAGAGGCCGCACAGCAGTTCAACAAATGCAATCCGCTAGTAAATAATTTCTGCTCTATATTATTTACTGATGGGTAGGGCAACACGTTCCCGTCCTATACTGATGAATAGCAGTGCGTACTTATGTACTGGCAGCTGGCAAGAGACACTCAGAGCTGTAGCTTATCGTCATCATGAATACCCAAAGAAGTTTGACAGCAGGAATTGTCGCGACTCCAGGCTCCTCGCCTCCTCGCTGCGATACTCCCAGCTGTCTCGGAATTGGTCAGCCAGGGACGTGTTGCCTGCACGGTGGTCTGCCAACATGCCGCACAGCTGACACTGCACGCTCGGCTTTGCCAGTGCCAGTACCTGTGCATGACAGACCCCTTCAACACCCCCTTAAGAAACACCCTCGAGGCAGCCCTTTCTCCTACATCCGCGCTCGCGCTGCCTTGCATGTCTTCCGTTTAATGTTGGCTTCAAAAGTATCTTTGACCTGAGCATGACACTCAAAAAGGGTGCCACCAGGGCTGCCATGGAGATTATGATATCTGCAACCTATAGCTCAAATGATAGGATGCATGTAGCACAAATGATGGGGAGTTGTCAGCCTGCTGCCAGGTGGGCGGGGGCAGGAAAACTGATCACAGACTACACTTCCAGACTGGAGAACATGTCTATAGTCTGCCTAACACTGGGGAGGTGCTCCCCAGAATGTGGGGCGCCACGATATTGCCTGCCCAAATCGAACTATAGAGACACAGAGACGAGGGAGGTAGACACCGCAGCAAAGTGACATACAGATGAAGAGTCACAATAGATCTGAGAAAGGTAACGTGTACATCCGGACCATGTATAATTTGAGGGTGATCAAGTACCTGGGCCTGGAATGCTGGGCTGAGCTGTCCCAGCCGCTGCTTGCGCCAGGCCACCTTGCTTTCCCACACCGCCTTGTCCCCTGACACCCTCAGAATCTCTTTTCGCAACGCCGCAGTCGACCCAAATGCCCTGTGATCCACCCCATGATGGTGTCTCAGAGTATTGCCAGTATTAACGCTCTCTCCCAATCTCTAGTAGAGGATTGCCAATAAAAGGCTCTCTCCCACTCGCTAGGCATTAGAAACGATCGCGCTGCAAGTCTGACATGAGTTCTTCAGGCTGATGACTGTCAGAGGTCTCAGGCAATTAACTCAGAAGTTATCAAACCTATGAAAAGGATTAAGATAGATTGGCTAGCGCGCCTGTAGTCAATGATAGAGTCAGGGTCGGGCAGAAGGTCTTCAATGTTGGGCGCTCCATAATACACGGGCACACAGCCGGCCACAAATGCGTCATACAGCTTCTCTGTCACATAATCCGTCGCTATACTATTCTCCTGCATTGTGTCACCATACATCCAGTGAGCAAGACCGACACACACTCAGATCTGGAGGTCAAAACGGGTGGCATGTGAGGTCTTTCATGCCTAAATGAGGTGCTTTAAGGGTAAGACATGAAAATGGTGGGGAGTCCAGCATCACCATGACTAAGCATATTTTGTGCCGGCGGTAGATGTCAACTTTGTCCTCTGTTGTGCCATTCACCTTACCCTCTGTGTTCAAACACCTGCGCACAAAAATCTGAACGTTGCAGACAGCAAGAAATTACCACAGAGCCAGCCTGCAGGGACTGGTAGTGCATTCCAGGAAATTTTATTGGTGTGTCCAGTGTTGCAGGTGCGTGACAGACTTCACCTGCCAAAAGACCTGATGTTGAGGTCAGGGAAAGTCATCAAGTAGCGCACAATGCTGTCACGTTTGGTCTGAGGCTTGCAGTTGCTCTGCACATAGACTGGTGAGTCCGACCGCTGCTCAAAGGGCACCAATGCATCATGCCTCCAGCCGTCTATCTGATCCTTCCTCAAGTAGCTGATCGGCAACTGGGCCTGCCCATAATCCGCCCATCGCCGTTACAAAGGGATTTTTGATCAACACGAAAGCAGGGCACGAGTCTCTAATGTATTTGCATGTTAGGTGTGCGAGTATGGACATGAGTCCCAAAGAGCGCGCACCTCTCGCCTGTATGAGATCTCCAGATCAAACGGTTGCATGAAGACAGGGTCGTCAAAGCAGGGGTAGTAAGCGGCTGACTCCATGGTCATCAGCACTGCCAGCTGTCGCCTGGTCGACTTGACCACCCGAGTCCCATTCTTGTGGTACTCAAGGCACAAATTCGGGCCATGATAGAATACAGCTTCTGCAGTGCACAGGGCGATCCAGATGGAGCTCAGGAACACCAAGAGATAAAGGTTGTGCCACTCTCGCATGAAGGCAAATACTTTGCAAGGAATCAGGATCAAGGCGAGGGAGTCTTACCTGACCGCATGTGCAGGTAAGGGTCATTTCTGGGGACCACATAATGGCAGCCCAGTGGCTGTCCCCGCCACTTGCATCCAGGAATACTGCCATTGAACCCGCTGACAAATTGCTGTGGGGTCATGACGGAAACAGTGATGGCTTTTGTGGCATTTTCCTGAGCACAAAAGTCCTCTTCAGAGTGACAAAGCTCATCATAATCATAACCAGGAGAGCGCCACAAAGCGAAAGAGCACTTTTGAGGCTGCTTTGCTGCCCTTTCCAGCAAGCGGAACATGTGCCTGGCTCACCGCTGGTGCCAGGCCCTCTTCCACATGATCCTCTTCGATGATGTCTGGGTATTCAAATTCTCCTTTTTCAGAATCCCGAGGAATGTGAGCGGGCAAATCCCTTGAACCCTTTGCATTGAGGGATATCCTCAAGGACAGATGGGGTCCAAGGACTGCCTCCTGTCCCAGCAAGAGATGTTTGGGAGATCTCAGGACTCAATTGTATATTTAAAACTATTTATGCTGGGACATGGGAAATCTGGTAGAGACGCACCTTCCTCAAACCACTTGCTTGCAGGAAGATCTCGCAAGTCAGAAATGTAAATGTGGGTACGAAGAAGAGAAGAATAGCTCCGATGGTCCATCTTGCCTGCTTCACAGGAGTAATGAGTACTGGGCCACTGGAATGGGTGATGTGCAAAGTCCACGATTCGTCTGGCAGCTTGAATTACCGCATAGGATTTCCGCTTCCTAACTGTCTTCGATGGAGTTGAGTGCGTTCCCCGACCTTCAGCGCAGCCTGGTGGAGGCACACTGAAGGGTATCATTCAGTCACGAGAATGTTGATCATCTCTTATGTGCTGCAACTGCGATCAACTCTCCATCTAGGATCCAAGGCGTAGGGTGGCCAATATCCTCAGCCTCGCATTTGGGGGCCCAAATGCCGAAACACGCAGGATTTCCTGTCTGCACGTCCTTTTGAACTGTCCTCGAAGACCAACGCCGGCGTATTGATTCAAAACTTCCACAAGTCCAAGGATAGAACTTCTCTGCAATTCCCGATAGTAAATCCTCTTACCTGTGCAAAAAGCAATGCGTTTTACTCTGCAATCATGCTGATGAGGCTTTTCTTCATCCTCAAGAAGGCCTGCAGCTGATCGTCTTGATCATCAAGAATTGTGCAGATGGGTGATACGGGGGCTAGAACAAAGATAAGCGCAAAATTATTGATCAGTCTTGTAATAATGTGCTTTCATCTCAATGGCAGCTCAATATGATTCGGGGATGCTGACGATATCAACACTGCAGTCATGTTGCACTTATTGCGTTGCTATATCATAGATAGCGTGATGCAGAATTGCTGATACAGATGTAATTTCTCGTTATCTCCTCTGACAATGAAAGCACTTGACATCTTCGGGATTTTGAAAGGCAAGACTGGTTCAAGGTTGTCAGATGATACTCAGGGAAAGCACAAGGTTGATGATGCTCGAACAAGGTACTTCACGGCTCCACATGTTGCAAATTCCTTTTGTTTTGAAAAGATCAAACATCCCAGTTCATTAATCATTGATCGCAGGTCCCAGCTCCTTCTGTTGCTCTTCTGTGGTATGATGGCAGTGGGCTTCATCACAGCTCAGTATATCTACATCTGGGTCCAGAACTTCGATGAAGATATCCAAACAAACAAGGTGATCTTATGCTGCCCTGTGCAATATTTGTACCTCAACTTTGCCCTTATAATCTGCCTACAATGCCACACTCATGCTTTCTTGCTTGCAGACTCAAGGTGGCGCTGCATCAGTGAATACTGACCTGCAAAGTGTTCTCATGAGGGTGGCGCCTCCAGTCAGAGGCAGGCCGAATGAGGTTTTGATCGCTATTAGCAACTTCAACCTTGTTTCTTATGGCCAGCTCCCTCTCTGGCTGAAGGTGTGCTCTCAGTCCTTCCACTGCTGCAATTTGCTCTTGCCTTGCTCACCTTGCAAATGGCTTTGGACTCAGAGTTGACATGTGCTAATTGTTGTGCTGCAGACGGTGAAGGAAGCTGGAGTGAAGAACTACCTCGTGGTGGCAATAGATACAAAGTTGCGAGATCACCTCTCAAATGAGGGAAGCAATGTATATTACAGGGACGTGAAGGTAAGAAGGCCCCTGGGAATACAATTGTCTGCGTCAGGTTGCAGTGCCGAAGAGACATCAGACATGCATGCGAAGCCTTTGCTTGCTCTTCATTTGCCTGGCAAAAGGTGGCAGACACAACGGGTGTGACCTGTGAAAAACAGGTGGACAAGGCTCAGGAAGGAACAGGGGATAACCATGCCATCTCAGCATTGAAATTCAAGATCATCCAGGAATTTCTAGAGCTGGGCTGGAATGTGCTGCTGTCCGATGTGGACATCATCGTAGTGCAGGTGCCAAATTTACACTTCTTCCTGTTGAGTGCGCAATTGGGCAGTGGTTTTTTAACAACTTGGTGCCACAGCAGACTGACAAGGCCTCTGTGTGTCATGTCAGGATCCCTTTCAGCACCTCCACAGAGACCATGACATTGAGGGCATGTCTGATGGGTGCGCTCATACTCCTGAAGGAGCTATGATCTTTCGGTCAAGCTCTGTGCATGCTTTGAAGACCTGCATAGAAATACATTAAGGCAGCTGATCTGCTAGAGAGAATATCCGTGGGCCTGGCAAACCAAAATATGGGTGTGTCTGGTGTCCTGACATCTCTTGATCTGCCAGGTTTGACGATGCCACAGCGTACGGCAACATAAATGGCCTAGACGACCCAGCAATGGGCTGGAGCCGATATGCACAGGTGCTTAATCTGATACTTCTATGTGGATGTAATATCCCCATGTCGCACCTTTTGACGGCTGCCCTGATCTTCAGCTGGAATGCCATGCAGGGGACAACGCACCTCAATATGAACTCAGGGCTCTTCTACATCCAAGCAAATGTGAGAACTGTAGATCTGATGAAGCGCGTTGCAGCTCGTCTTGCCAAAGAGAAGGCCTGGGATCAGGTGTGCTTGCTGTGGCCAGTTACATTAGTCAAAGTACCATTGCAAGCCGACATGGTTGATGTCACTTCACACTGCTTCTCTGCTTCTATACTGAGCACCACTCGTCCCTTGCAGTCGGTATTCAACGAGGAGATATTCTTCCTGTCACATGGCGATTACAAGAACCCGGGGGTCACAGTTCGCGTGATGGACATCTACCTCTTCATGAACTCCAAGGTAACCCAACCACTGTTGCCTTGCACTCCTGTGTAGAAGACCAACTTGTAGTGTCATCTCTACCTTGCTTGTGCTGTTGTACAATTGACAAAAGAATATTTCTGTGCTGCAGGTTCTGTTTAGGACGGTCCGCCACCAGCAGCCGTCGCAGCAAGTGAGGCCGGTCATGGTGCACATCAATTACCATCCAGACAAGCTTGAAAGAGCAAAGGCCGCAGCCAGATACTTCATTTTGGGGGACAAATCTGCCTTGAAAGACTTTCCCGGAGGCTCTGAACCAGGCTCTTGATGTCCGGTCCCAGCGGTATGAGTGATTCTGGTCTGTAGAATGATCATGAGCTGATGTCTCCAATATGTATGCGTTACATCGCTAGCTAAAAACCCACAGCCACATTAATATTGAATGCCAGTGCACATGCAACAAGCAGCAGGGTTCTTTTCCATAAGAAAAATACAGGCGCGGCATCTTGGACACAAATTTTCCCGGTCTAGACAGATCTGACACAACACCCAAACACACTGGTCACATTGAAATTTGGTAAAAGAAGAGAGAATTATGCAAAGAACTGGACCTAGCGCGTCAAGCAGCTGGAGCGGCCTCGAGCGCGGCGGACTGTTCCCAGTCCTTGATTGCGACGGCTTGCATGCAGGTAAAGGTGACTGTGTCGATGATGTCATTCACTGTGCAGCCGCGGCCGCGGGACAGGTCGTTGACCGGCCGCGATAACTATAGGCCCTGCAATATGCATATGGGTCTACCATGATGGGTCTACCGCGATGGCGCCCGTGCTCTGCTGAACCGCCTGATCCACTCCACAGGACACAGGTGATAGATTCCCCCGCAGGATGGGTAGGAGCCTTGGTGGTTGCCAACCAGTGGTCAAAAGAGCCACCCCACGACTCGTATGTCACGTGGGCCACGAGCATATATGCATGAGCCGCCCATGGGCCAACAGAGGATCATTGCCTTTCCCAGCACACTATTTTTATACTTATAATGCTCATACTGTAATGCTTGTATCGTGACGTTGCTCAGATCTTCGTGGCTGGATGTCTAATGCCAGGTGTAAAAGTCCAATTTCGAGTGGCTCATGTTGGAGATGTTGAGGGGTGAGTTGAGGGTGAGGTGATCCCGTTCAAGGTCTGAGTGGCGGTTGGCGCCGGGGGGTCCCTCTTGGATCCGGTTACTTTGTTTGTTGCCTCAGGCAACTTGCCTGCATCCTTGCTCGCACAAGATTCATTGTTCGCGTCCCGAGGAACCTACGAGGGGCACAAGGGACGGCCACTTCAGAAGTTACAGAGCTGTGGGGCGACATTCGGCAGCTCAGTGCAGGTGATTGCTGCCGCAAAGTAGGGTTGGGAAGTCGTAGGCCGGGCCCACCTAGTTACGTTTCTGGTCAGAAACATGGAAGGAATGGGGATCCAAGAAAGTTTAAGGCGTGCAAAGGGGTTATGTCGACAGTCAGGGGCGCCGCTATGTTTGCTATCGAGGAGCGGGGGACAGATGTGCATATGTGTCTATGACGCCCAAAAGTTGTTGGGTATTGGATTGGATTCGCAACCAAGAGTCAGCAGAGCCGAAGTTGATTGAGCAATCATCTGAGTAAGTTGGGCCAGCGCAGTGGAAGATGTTTCGGAAAAGTTCTTCCCCTTCGAGGGGAAAATCATGCTACTTTTACTATTTTGTTAGCGCCTTGGCCAATTGGGCTAGCTTGCCAGCATTTCGTAATGAGGCCATAAGCAAAAAAGCTAGAATCTAGGCAGCTTAGATCTGGGAGAAGGACACGACTTGAGGACACAGTACCACACGTGTGGCCGAGCTCCAACATCCTTGGTTTGGCAGAATCGCCGAAGTGAATGGCCCACTTCGGAAAACTAGAGTGAAGATTAAACTTTGTGTATGACGAGGTTCAAGCGATGGGAGCTCGTCCCGAGCATTCAGCCTCGTCCCCAACGGCTAAGACGCCCCATATTGTGTGTTGTAGGTTGAGCGACGCGCCCCATCAAGGCCGAGATAGTGGCAGCAGGGGAACACCTTTCTGCTGTCCAATTATACACGAGTACCCATCCGGTGAATGGGACGAGGCGCCAGTGGCGGCCTTCAAGGGCAGGAGATTGCAGGAGCCATTAGCAGGATGCCAGGTTTCTATCTCATGCCTCATGCATGTTCTTGTTATCGATTTACCCGTGTTCACTAGCTTACTTTCTGACCGCTGGACGCAGGGTATGTCGACGTTGCTGCCTAATCCTAAGCACTGTGTGGGATTGACGTCTTTGTACTGCTGAAGACAGCAGATCTTCACAAGGACTCTCTTGTCTCAGGCTTGCTGGATGTGCACTGGTTCTCGAGCCTGACACATCGTTGTGCACCTGCAGACGATACTCGAGCAAAGTTGTTGGGAGCTGGAAAATCACTGCTGCGCTTCACACTGGGCAAGGGCCCTGCGCTGGCCCTCTTGCCTCTGGCGGCATGGACAGCGGTAAGACCCCTGCCCTGCTGCTAAACATGCTGAGTATATTGCTGTTGGAATGGATCAATAAGGGGTCGCTGTGTTCATGTTGCTGCGATTCTTCCCTGCCTCGAGACTTCAGGTGGTCTAAATGCCATCACAGCCTTGATTGCCGGCACATCAAGGACTGTTTGCCCGAAATGAATCCTCTTCTTATGTCACACAGAGGAAAGCCATAGACATGCACAAGAGCGGCGAGTTCCACCATCTCTGGGAGGAGGCACAGACTGCAGAGTACAGCTTCACTGTGGTGAGCAGCTGCCTTGATGAACATCAACCTCATCTAGACTTCCTGTGACTCTTACCAGTCTCCTGCAGACATGCTGCCTCCGCAACCTCACATGCTACCTTGTGCAATGGATTGCCCGGTCCAAGGCGCACCGATCGGGTTTTGCGATCCCCTGCTGCCTTAGCCTCTGGTGCTCCTTGACTGTAAATGCCACTAAGATAAATTTGATGCATTGCTGCGCAGTGGCATGCGCTCTGCCTGCAAGCGGCGGTGGTGGCAGTCATAGCAGTCTTCTTTTACTTCCTGCGCCCTGGCAAGGGCAGCACCTACCTTGTTGACTTCTACTGCCTGAGGCCCCCCAACAGGTTTGTGCGAACTCATTGTCTCAGCCACATACATCGATGAGTGCCAAGAGATGCTTGCCTTGCAGTCACTGTGCAGTGTGATTGGTGCAGTGCCTGGGCCCGCCTGCATGCATGCCTCACCTTGTCATGATGTGTCATGTCAGTCAGCCGGTGACATGGCTTGCTTCAAGAATCATTCCTGTCTCAAGGGAGAAATTTGTGTGCGCAGGATGGAGAGCTCGCGCGCAGATATGTCACAGGGCATCAGGATCCCAGAGAATGGCTACAGCGAGCAGAGCATTCAGTTCATGGACAAGGTTATGGAGATCTCAGGCCTGGGGGACAAGACTTTCCTGCCAGATGGTGTGCCCTTTTCTCCTGAATGCCCCTTCGATTTCCAGTACCACCTTGCATTGTTCAGAATCACTCATGAAGTTGCATGGCTGTGCTTAGAAGCCAAATTGTGCGCCCCCTTTCTTGTGCCCCTGTGACTACGGTATCTCGATCACCTTGCAATGTTCAGGATCACCCCTCACTCCGCTTGAGAAGACCGCCCAGATGGTAAGTCTTCAATGGATGTGTGCATTTTGCAGAGGTGCAGAAGGGCAAGTACCAGAAGGTGCATTCGAGCATGGCGGGGGCGCGCGTTGAGACTGAGACTGCACTGAACGTGTCCATCCAGCATGTGCTCGACCGCACTGGACTCAAGCCTCACCATGTGCGACCATCCATCCAGTTCCAAGCTTTGCATCTCTGTCTTTGAATTGTTTTCCCTGAAGAGCGCAAGTGTCATTAACAAAACATCAGCAAGCGCAGCTCTGCGCACGGCAGGGAAACATGGAATGACTGCTGTGGCTGTGAGAGCTGGTATTGCTAGCAGTGTAGGTCGCTGACTTATCATGATGTCATGCTGCGGCGCAGATTGATGGCCTGATCGTGAATTGCTCGGCCTTCAACCCGACGCCGTCGCTGTCTGCGGCGGTGGTGAACCACTTCAAGTTCAAGAGCAGCATCCGCACCTTCAACCTGTCCGGCATGGGCTGCGCCGCATCCGTCATTGGAGTGGATCTGGCCATGGAGATGCTTGCGGTGAGCCCTTCTCTCCATTTTAGACTATTGCCTTACCCCTCATCACCCTAATAAGATGTGGATGAACACTCCATGGCTCTTAATTACATGTCATTGAAGATGGCTCCCGCAGAACAATGTCTTCTTCTGCTTTGCCCTTTCAGTATTGAAGCCAAGCCTGTGAGGTCAAAATGATTAAAGTGAAAATTGCTCCCTTTGCTGTGCTCAGTGGAGGCGCAGGAGTCCCCTGTTGCCCCTTAAAGAGATTGTCCAGGATGACTTATTATCAGGATGGAGAAGCATACTGGCGCTGCATGCGCTGCTGAGTCGCGGCTGCTGACGTCTAACTGCTGCGCTGCGCAGAACAACAAGAACATGCGCATCATGATTGCGGGCACGGAGAACATCCTGATGAACCTGTACAATGGCAACCAGCGCTCCATGCTGATCACAAACTGCATCTTCCGCCTGGGGGGCGTGGCTCTGCTGCTGAGCAACCACCCGGCCGACCGCCGGCGTGCTAAGTACCGGCTCACACACATGGTCCGCACCCATCTCGGAGGCGTCGACGAAGCCTACAAGTGAGTCGCTGCTGTCCCCTTACAAATGTTTGCCCACATCCGTATGAAATTCAATAATAAAATCCTGGTCAGTGCTCACCCGCCTTGCAGCTGTCGCCTGTGCTCTGCAAGAGCTCCAGTGGTGTGTTATGCAACTGTACACAGAACATTATTTGGGGTTTCTCAGTGGGAGAAAGAGCTGCTGACAGGTCAACATTGCAGTGCTGTTGTCCGGATGAGGGCAGCCCAACATGGTCGCGCATTGACCTGCCAGCAGCGCCTCCTTCAATGGAGCTTGATACACACCTGGAGCATGCTCAAGTCCAAGAGGGTTGACGAGTGTGCTGTACAAACGAGGAATAGACTCGTCCAGGAAACCTACCATCAGTGTCAGGTGAAGCTGCCAGGCAGACATGCAAGCATGAACACGAAGTGATTAAGGAATGTGCTGTTCTTCTGCGCGCAGTGCTGTGATCCAGAAGGAGGACGACGAGGGCAAGGTGGGAGTGAAGATCGGGAAGGAGCTGATGAAGGTGGCCGGCATGGCGCTCAAGGTCAACATCACCCGCCTGGGGCCCAAGGTCCTGCCCATCTCCGAGCAGCTCATCTTTGCCGGCAACTTCGTCGCTCGCAAGGTGCGGCCCCTGCTTCTATATCTACCCTGCTGTATTTCACACCGCCCCAGCTGGCAGTGGGCGGTGCAAATGCTGAGCACCGTGCCCACGGTGAATAAGGTCTTGCTTGGATCCGGCGAGTCCACAATGGGGTTAGGTGTGTGCCAGCCTTTGCTGCGAATGTCTGCAGACGTGCCTTGCCTCTGGCAGGAAACGCTTGTAATAACATGAATGATTCTACACTGCATTTCAGCCTGTAGAGATTTGAGGCAGCAACATCTCTTGATGCTGACGCATGACCTTGCAAGGCTGTCTGTCTTGGGAAAGGGCCTTCAGAAAGGGCCGAGTCCTTCGCATGAGCTTTGGCGTGAAGGATTATTCTGCATGCATGGTGGGTGCTGATGTTGATGCCTGGTGCGCTGCTGCTGCAGGTGTTTGGGATGAGCCTGAAGCCGTACGTGCCGGACTTCACGACGGCGTTCGAGCACTTCTGCATCCACCCGGGCGGCAAGGCGGTGATCGAGGAAGTCAGCAAGCAGCTGAAGCTGCGCCCCGAGCAGAGCCTGCCCATGCTCGTGCCCTTTGAGCGCTATGGCAACACCTCCTCTTCCTCCACCTGGTGCGCACTTTTATCATATCTTGATTATTTTTATCAATATTATAACATTTTAGAGACCTGTTGGGAGCCACCTGAGGCTTATTAATCTTGCATGCAGTATGTCACTGCCCGTCATTTTCATGTCACAAACTTCTCATGTGTCTGCATTCCGTTGTCACAGATCTTCCAGTGACAGCTCAAGAAATAACTGGATCTGGGTGATAAGCCAAGTACAGGCTTTTTGAGTGCCCCTGAATTTCATTTTGCAAGTTATTTCCCTCTTCTTGCACGTACTCTTTTCACTAGCAGGGTCTGACTGCTCAAGAAGGATGTGGATTTGAGTGAGTTAGTAATATCCTTTTATCTGCGCTGGATCTAGGCTGTCACTCACATCACCACATGCTTGTGGCTGTATCAAATACACGGCACATGCAGCCAGGGCGCTCCAGTGCAGCAGGAAAACTGCCCTTGCATGTGCCAGGCTGCTGGTATAGTCACACGTATGTGGTAAGGCAGCTTTGTGCCTGGCTCAGTTGTTGTAAGTTGCGCCTTAGCCAGGCTTGCCTTTCTCTACATACCTTCAATTGCATGCTTTAGCAGGGTGCCCTGAGAAGAGGTCAAACTGGTTGCCAAAGGCCAGAGGATTACAAGTTCCCTATGTTTCTCTTCCTGTAGGCTGAGGCTTTCATGTGTGTGCATTGCCCACCAGGTATGCATGGTCGTACGTGGAGACATTCCAGGGGGTGAAGAAGGGCGACCGCGTGTGGCAGCTGGCCTTCGGCTCCGGCTTCAAGTGCTGCTCTGCCGTGTGGGTGGCCCTGAGGAAGAACGACGAGAAGCACGACGCCTGGATGGACGTTGAATCATACTGAGCACTGCCGCCGCCGCCGCCGCTGTCCCGGCCGCACATGCGGCAGGAGCCTGCGAAAGAAGATTCGGTGGCGATCCACAAGTTGAGGAATGCCATTGAGCATTGTACAGGCCAAACAGATGTTGAAGTTTTGATCTCTGCAGGAACGAGTGAAATGAATCTCTGCAGGAAACGAGTTGAATGAGTCTCTCTTGTCCACACTGGCAAAGGCCGCGGGCAGTGAGAAAAGACGGATGAGGGTACTGATTGATAGGCAGATTCCCCAATGGACCCATGAATTGAAGGAGTTTTCTGTGCCAACATACTGGGCTGATTGAGTTGCCAGGAATCCCTACAGGGGGCAGTTTGACTCGCCTCAGCGTTAGTGTCTGTGCCGGTAGCAGCCGAGTAGCAACTGAAGTGCTCACTGTAGTGTGTGTCTGTACTGCACAGCTCTCTAGAATGTGGATCTGGTCCACCCCAAACAAGACACATGTTAGCTCCGTAGCTGCATCTTGTGCTTTGTCTTCTTTCCTGATGGCAGTGCGCTGGAACTGAGTCAGCAGTTGAAATCCCAAACTTTGACATTGCAGGAAGGTAATTTGGTTGCGATCTCTTGCCCATGAGGCTACCCATTGGGAGTTTTAGAGGTGTCACAGGCCTGCGTGCACTAAAATCCCAATAGAATTCTGCGCATTTCCACTTGGTATCCATGCATGCCTGGGGAATGATTTGAAGGCTTGTGGTGCTTGTTTTTTGGGGTGATGCATACGTACATTCACTGTGCTGAGTTCATGCAGTCTGGTGTGTCCTAGGAGGCTTACAGGTAGCCAGCAGATTGCTGCTGCAGGTGGATTCATTTGGAGTATTGCCCTGTCCTGTAACAATGTTGCTGATGCTGTAATACTGCAATTGAAGGCCTGTAGCTCAAAATAAGCTTATGTTCTGGGAAGCGCCTCTCCAACAAGTGACATGCATGTATCAAGCCCAGCATTGGAGTCGATTTTTGGACCGTCCTTAGATGCTAGGGCAGTTGTTGTGGTCTTGGTGGTGCATGCGACCCTCTCTGTCCAAGGTGAATCCAACGTCCGCCCTTGCATGGCACCTGACGATGAGCTGCCTGCGCACCTCAGCAACCGCCTTTTGCAGCGACCGGCCAAGAGGGAATGTGTCACTTTGACACTCGTTGTACTTTGAGAATACATCCGGAAGCTCGTGCCAATTACTGAGAGATAAGAGTCAGGCACGCAAAGCTGCGCAGACGCACCAGACCTTGGCTCCTGGGCACACTCGTCGGGACTGAACAATCTTTCCTTCCTGCACCTTTCGAGCAATCGACGAATAGAACGCGTTGTTGACTTTATCTGAAAGGGCTGACATCATGGGTCGCGGAGGACGCGGGGGCATGCAGGGGCCGGAGATTGTTGGGGCAATCAGGAGTATGCCGGGTGAGTGTTCATGCTCTTGCAATAAAAGTGGACAGTTGTGGACATCCTTGTTCCTTGTCAGAACTATTTCGACATGTTCTTTCAGCACGCGAACCAAAGCTGCTGAAGTCGTTCGAGGTGAGGGGCGCAGTCGCCAGCTGCCGATCTGAACGTGCATATGGGTGCAGACGAAACTCGGGCAACCCTCTTGAACTATGCAAGGATCGTTTTTAACATCGTCTGCGCGTATGGAATACATCTGTCAGCGCTAGGAGTGGCCTTCTACCTAAAGGTATGCAGTGCTGCGCTTGCCACCTGCTTTACGACAGCTGATTTTTGCACGCAACGTTGACACGGCCTTCGGTTCAACACCAAGAGAATTTTCTGCTGGAAATCTGGGTCACACTGACGATCCGACCTCATTGCTCTTGCAGGACCCCTTAGTGGAAATGTACAAGAGCGGCGACCTGTACACCCACTGGCAAACCACGAAAGACCAGCTGCTGACTCTACCTCTGGTAAGCTCACACCTGACAATGCAGGTCTTAACCTTGCTGGCTCAAAACCTTGGTTAGCACTGACGAGTGTCTGTGTGCTGCAGCTTGATGCACTGGTACTACAGGCAGCCGTGCTGTCCTTGGCCTATGTCATCTTCAGCCTGCTTCGCCCGGCTTACAAGCCGACCTACCTTCTCGACTTCTACTGCCTCAGGCCTCCTGACAGGTACAGCGGCAGCAGCCAATATTCAACCTCACACGCCAAGATTTCTCCTGACAGTATATGCCCTACATTTTTGGATGACCGCAATCTGCACTGCAGTGTCAAGGTTGTGAACAGCAGCAGCAATTGCAAAAGCAAGTGTGAAGGTGCACACTGGATGCATGCAGGTTGGAAATGTCACGGGCAGAGATGGTTGCCGGAACCCGTCGCCCAGAGCACGGCTGCAGCCAGCTTCTCATTGACTTTTCTGAAAAAGTGCTGGAGATCTCAGGCCTGGGCGACAGGACATACGTGCCTGAGCGTGCGTGCCAAGCTTCCTGCCCTTACAAAATCAGTCTGTTTGCAACCTTTTTTTAGAACACACAGGCCTTCAAATGCATGATTGTCCTGTGGCCTCTACCGCCTCTGAAGTTCTACCGCCTCTGAAGTGGGGCAACCTATCATAAGACGGGCAAAGCAGACTTGCTTCAAGACAGTCCTGCCTGCTGTGTGGTGGCATACTATGCATTTTGCACATGCAACAGTTTGTTGATTGGTAGTGAATGGGGGATAAGAAGGACATCTCAGCAGCAGTGAATGGTGCGTGCAGGTGTCAAGCAGGCCGCATCAGGAATGGACATTCCTAAGACCATGGCCGACGCGCGCTGTGAGACCGAGCTTGCACTGATTGTAAGCATCCAGAAAGTGCTGGACCGCACAGGCCTCAAGCCCTCACAGGTGTGCTGTGTCACACAGATGCCTGCAGAAGGCCCAGTGATTCTGGCCATAGTACAGTCTTACTCGAGTAAAACTCCGGCTGGTGAGGAGCAGTATAAATACTGAGCACCGTGCCCCGGGTTGATTGGGTCTTGTTTGGATCTGGCGAGTCCATCGAGTGTGTAGGACATGTGGCAGCCTTTTTCCTGCACCTTGCCTCTCGCAGGAAAAGCGTAGAATCATAATAAATTTGATAATAGAGAAATCAGGAGCAGGGATGCATATTCCATTTGTACCTGCAGCTTGCACTGGAGGACTGCCATGGAGTGCCGTCTGTCTTGGCACAGAAAAATCAAACCAGTCAGCATGACGGGGATTATGTGCGTTTTGACAGGTGGACGGCCTGATCGTGAACTGCTCAGCATTCAACCCGACGCCCTCCCTGTCGGCGAAGATGGTCAACCATTTCAAGTTCAGGCAGGACATCCGCACCTTCAACCTGTCCGGCATGGGCTGCGCCGCGTCAGTCATCGGAGTGGACATGGCTCGCGACATGCTGGCGGTGAGCACCTGCTTCAGATATGAGTCACCCTTACCATTAGTCACCTGTTTTTACAAACATCACCCAAAACCCTTGACAGAGCACCACTTCTGTCAACCTCTGTAAAATGCGGAGTGACGGCCTGCCTAGAACGCGTGCAGCAGACAGGGAATCAGTGCCTCTGTCCTGCCGTGATCCCTTCTTGCTCTGCAGCTGGCAGAAACACAGCCCTGCCTTCCTTTGCCAATAGCACGAGACTGGCACACCATTCTCTGCTCTGCAGTTTGAAATTGCTTCACATGCGTGCATGACAGCTTGGAGTAGGATGGCAGGTGCACTGCAGCCGCAGATCCAGCAACGAACTGGTTGCGCGTATTAATTCGTTGATATTTTGCGCAGGTGCACCCCAAGATGCGCATCCTGGTGGCGGGCACAGAGAACATCACCTGGAACATTTACATGGGCAACCAGCGCTCCATGCTCATCACCAACTGCATCTTCCGCCTGGGCGCTGTGGCCTTCATGATGTCCAATCACCCGGCCGACCGCCGCCGCGCCAAGTACCAGCTGCAGCACGTGGTCCGCACCCACCTCGGCGCCTCCGATGAAGCCTACAAGTGAGTTGATCATTACTCTCAGTCTTTAATGACTACACCCCTCCTGAAAAGTCTTGATCTGTGCTGGTGCACGAGCCTTCTGAAGTCATCACAGGATGGAGAGTCTTGCCCAGCTGGGGGAAGTCATTTGACGCCAGCTGTGATTGTGTCTTTCATATTCCAAAGGGCATAATCAAGTACCTAAATCAAATGCCACCGAAGAAGTGTCTCCCGTCTGCCCCTGCGCTGCCTGCCAGGCCAATGTGAGTGTGCATGCAAGTGGCCTGCTCAATGCATGGCCCCACGTTGGGTGTTGTTATCTTGAAACAATCAGTGCTGCAGATGCAGGAAGTTACCTTAGCTGGAATGGAATTAGTAGCTAGCCTGCAGCCACACTTTGCCACCTGGCAAAAAGATCACTCAACAAAGTATTTCTCTGCCTGCAGCGCTGTAATCCAGAGGGAGGATTACGACGGAGTGATCGGTGTAAAGATCGGCAAGGAGCTGATGAACGTGGCCGGCATGGCCCTCAAGGCCAACATCACACAGCTGGGGCCCCTCGTTCTGCCCATCTCCGAGCAGCTCATCTTCGCTGGCAATTTTGTCGCGCGCAAGGTGCGTCAGCCACCATGCTTTCTGTCAATATCGGTCCATGTCCAATGCTTATTTTTACTTCTACACGAGACGCTGTTTCTGCCAAGAGGCAGAGTGCAGTCTGCACACTACTCCGGTCACGTCCACGCTGACTGGAAAACAGTTCAGCAAGCACGTGCATGTGCTTGCAGAGCACTTTCATGAGGTAGGATCCCCAGCGCTTGCCTGCATCGTGTCTCGTTCAATCTACAAGCCCAGCAACCATTTGCACTGTCAGTGCTACGGTGGCAGGGGCCACAGTGGGCCTTGCGAGCCTGCCCTAGATCTGAAATTGGGAGCCTGCTGCAAGCAGGAATGCATGGCAAGGCTGTGGTGCATGCACGCACATGCATGCAGTTGTGTCACGCTCCTGTGCAAGCAAGATGGCATGTGAGGCTGTTGTGCGCGCAGGTGCTGGGCATGAACGCGAAGGCGTACACCCCGGACTTCAAGACGGCCTTCGACCACTTCTGCATCCACCCTGGCGGCAAGGCGGTCATCTCCAGCGTGGGAACCCAGCTGAAGCTGACCAAGGAGCAGTGCATGCCCATGCTCGTGCCCTTTGAGCGCTATGGCAACACCTCCTCATCCTCCACCTGGTGCGCTGCTGCCAGCTTTGCTCCAGTGCAACTGTGACAAGAGTACTCTAGCCAGGGGTCTGCTCCAGGCTTCGCCTTGGTACTTTTCTGACAAGAGAACTTTGGTCAGTTTACAGGATAGGGCACCCTATTCTTCAGTAGTAATCCACTGGATGCTCAGGTTGGGCAACTTAAGATTCCACACAATAAATAGCAGCTGGTAGGACAGACAGGCATGCACACGCATGGCTGGCCCGAGGTGCACCATCAATTGTATGATAGCAGCTTATTTGACTGCCCTTTCTGACATGCCAGGCAGATAAGAGCTTTTGCAGGAGTGCTGCACTGTCTTTGCCCGTGCTCTGTGTGCCCCCTTCCTTGCCATGTGGACCACTCAGCCCTTGCCCAGAGAAATGTTCTAGTGATGCATTGGTGCGTGCTGCTGATCTGCCCAGTAGCGTGGAGGGATCTGTGCCCCGGCTTCCTACCAAGCTCTGGGTATGTTGCCGAATTACTGTAAATTTGAAAACTGAGGCATTTGCTGCTGCCAGGTACGCATGGTCATATGTGGAGACGTTCCAGAAGGTGCGCAAGGGCGACCGCGTGTGGCAGCTCTCCTTTGGCTCCGGCTTCAAGTGCGCCTCGGCCGTCTGGGTGGCTCTGCGCAAGAACGATGAGAAGCACGATGCCTGGACTGACACCCCCTCCTGGGAGTGAGCAGCACTTGAGAGGACGGTTCTTTTGAGAGCCTGGGATTCAGATTGAGGGATTGGGCAGCAATTTTTTGTCGAGACTGAAATTTGGGCAGCTGGAGCCATGTATTTCTTTAAACAGATTTGAATTCTTATAAGGCCAGAGTTGGAAGATGAGCCTCTCTGGGGATTGATGCAATGGGCTTGTTCAGGTCTTTTCTTCACCCTTCTGAACTGCATCATCCCCATCATGAAAGACCATTGCTGTATGAGTCAGACTGTTAATCAATGGGTGACGGTGAGATTATGGCATGCTCTGCGTCGGTTTGCACAGGCCTCCTAATGGAGATTACTTGAGCCAGCTGAGCTTTGCCATTGCAGATTGTGCAGGCATGCTTCTGTTTGTAGATTGAAAGGCCTGAGATTCACAGGTTCGTGCGCGGGTATCATTTTTTCTATTTCAGAGTGTGGGTTGTAGCGTATGCCTCAATGCTATCAGTGATGCATTGACAAGTGGAACAGGACAAGTGGAATAAGACAAGTGACACAAGACAAGAACCACTCAGGACAGGAGACAAGACCAGTGCTCAGCAAGACTGGATGAGAATTGATATGTCGACGGACAAATTGCTCGGTGTCACTGCTGGTTATCAAGTGTGTTGATGAGGGTTCTGCTGCTCCTGTGCGAACAATTCCTTGACACCTGAGAAAAGCAACAGAGATCCGGATCATACTGGCCGTGTTTGTAGAGTGTGGGAAATCATTACATACTTGTGCTGCATGTTGTGGGTTGAATGCATACCAACGTCTAGAGAGCTGCAATTGCTTGTCTGCACAATACAATAGTTAGGACAGGTTCAGGTTCTCTGGCCTGCAGTTGCTATCTTTGCAATGAAAGATAAAGAAACTTGTCAGGTACACTGAAGTTCTGATAAAACGGGTGCCAAAGAGCACCCTTGCAAGCAAAGCTTTTGGCTTTACATGCTCCTTTCGCTGCAGTCTGTCCTGAGACAGGGTTCTTTACCACATGCCGAAGGCAACTTCAGAAGTCCAATTTTGTGGCATAGGTGTTGGGTGTGTTGTGTGATGTTTGTTGGCAGTGGTCAATTGTAACATCCATGCATATTCAGCTTCATTGAACCCGTAAATACTGATACCAGACATCAACATCAGGCGGCCTGTGACTTAGCCAATGCAACTTCAAGTTGCTGAACAACTCATACCAAGGATATTCTCCCAGATGAAGATTCAAGAGATCTTGAACATGCATGCAGGTATAGACTCTGTCCCCGTTGCACATGCATGGACCATATGGGGGCATGGCCCATATTGAGCTAATTTCCCTTCTGTGAAAAGCCATCCAGGGTTACATCAAAACAAATTGCAAGAGGCTCGGCAGTTCTTGTATCACAGTGGACGGAGAAGCGTTTTTCTTTCCTGGTCATCTCACCTCATCCGCTGCTGTTTGCAGGTACACAGTCTCTCCCTGTCTGCCTGATCTTGGCCCTGCAGTGACACTTGTGTTTTCCTTTACGAGACCAAGCCATGGCCAGGATGTTTTCCATGCATATGTCGCATCACATGGCAAATTTGCTTAGTTGGTTCTGACTGTGCATCTGACCTGCTGTGTGTCAGGGTTGCATTTCTCTACCCTCTAAGGGAGGGATAAGGATGGAGACGCCCTTTCGCCAGTGGCGAATCGCGACTCGAAACCCATGATGTACGTTTCATCTTTTTGCCAAGGGATTAATGGATTTGCCATTGGTTTCGCCGATCAGTCTCGGAGAAAGGGCTTGACTCGATCACGGAGGAGTGTGAACAATATAGAGAGCCTGTTGTATCCTGTTTGGTAAAGGGTCAGGTTGAGTAGTATAATAGCTGGTACTGTGCACTCAAATTGAACGGAGCTGGGCACCAATGCTGCCAAGCATGGGTTACTACAGTATCCTTCAAGGTGGAGACCAGCCCGAAGTTCAATGATGGCCCAATGGGGTAAATTTTTCACGACTGTCCAGTATTATCTGCTGGGGCTGGGCTTCATCTTCCCGAACAAAAGGTGCGAGTTCAGACCCTGGAAAACATCTCAGATTCGGCTATCTCTGTAGAATCACAGTGGGTATTTCCGTACGGTAAATCTAGCTCACTAACGTCAAATATGCCGTGCGTCTTGTACAACCATTTGTCACGTTCAGCAACAACAGTTGGCAGTTTCAGATTGCCTTTTGATATGTCCCAATCCTCAACCTTGAATTTGCCACAGGGATGAGCTTGCATTCCTGCAGTATGTTGGAAAGAGAAACGTGCCCAGGGCATCTTTTCTGCACTCGGCTTCTTGCATTGCATGGCTTTTGTACCTTTTAATAATGCTGAACTTTGCCAGCACAGATCAGAACGAGAGGTAAGCCAACTTGTTGGCAGGCAAGTATTTGTATTACGTTGCAAAAAAAGGCTGGATACATGCGTTTTCTACCCTTTCAATGACCTGATGGGTTCACCAGGTGGAGATATACGATGGCTGGTGATCTCATGGCCTTCACAGCTTTGTCAGATATCTGTGCAGTCATTGCAGCTCAGTGGCTGTTTCAATGGTGCGCTATCCAGCATTAGTCTCTGCTCGGGCTTGAATGGCGTTGCACTGATATAATAGTGATGTCCATGACTTGCGTGCACTGGACAGGTACTACCGGTGGCATGAGCATCTGAAAGCCGGTCTGGCAATTATCAGCATTTGCACCATCATGCAAGCAGGCATCCTGCTGCAGGGCAAAGAACCTTCTTTACTCAATGCGCCAATAATCTTGCTGCTGCATGCCATCAAGCTTACAATAGACCAGGTCTGTCCGGCCTCAATGCAAATGTCTACAAGCGGCTGCTGTTCATGTGAAAGCAGAGCTTCCATGTGATAAAATGCAGAGGCATGTCATGTCAACCGATGGTATTGTTGGCCTTATTATGTATCAGGTGCGGCTCTCCACAGCAGTATGGCTGTGGACTCTTCAGCTGGGAGCGCTTCTTCTGATGAGCGTTGGGCAGCAATTTCAGGGTACAGGAGGGAGCGAAATACATCCACTTGTACAAGTATTGCTTTTCTTCAGCATCTTTGGCGTAATCGCATTGGGCATTGCCCTGGAGGTGAGCATAATCCTCATGTCTGGATTATTGGTGTTGTTTTGTCTCACTCCAAGTGGCGAATGTGAAGTGGAGAAATCCTGCCAGTCCAGGTGTGCTGCTGCTGATTTTCCTGACTACTTCTGCAGGCCAGAACCCGGCTGCACTTTTGCAGGCTACATGACAGGCCCCGCGGAGCACTTGGCAAATTTTGGGAATGTGTCAATGTGTGCTTGATCTGGTGCAAAGGCGCAACCAGGAAAGGCATTCTGAAAATGGTGCGGCCTTGTCTTTACCCCTGCAGGCGCATCTTTCTGCGTGTCCTTTTGTCAAGGATGCGAATCATGTCTGCCATTTGGCATGTGCCAAGACGCTGAGAAATGTTTGTGATGTGCAGGGTAAATTGCTGAGGTATCCTCTCAACTTCACAGAACAGTTTTAATCAGCAACGATCCTGCAGCTAGCGGTAGGCAGTATGTACAGGGATTGAGCTGCTTACCGTATTTAGCATGCGCTGTGGACTGGAACTCCCTTAACAATGCAGACACCTAGAAAACTACATTTTGCAGGACTGATTGAGTCTTTGAACCCAAACTTGTGCCATAGAATGGGACTTGTGAGTCCACCTGATATCTTTCAATAGACCCCACGGGTCCAAATTTCGGCGCATCTACAATTTGGCACTTTTGAATGCCAGATTCATGCGCACTTACAATTTGGCACTTTAAAGAACTTACGGCAAAGAGCATTTTAATAAGATACACATGATCAATCTCGTCAACCAATGAATTGCCTTCCCTAAGCAGACCTCTGACGCTCCAAAGCCATATGCATTGCGGCGCTGACAAGTAGCTCTGACTGCCCTGCAGCAGCACAGCTGATGGTGCTATATTGTGTGTTCCAACTCAGCATCATACTTTTTACGATCAGCTGACAACGTTCAACTCATATTTTGGTCTGTCGATGGCATGCCTTGCTCTGCTGGCATGCCCACAACATCACATGCCTTTGCTCTGCAGGCCTGTCATACAACATCCCATGCATATGCTCTGATAGCGACAAAACATGACGCAGGGACTAACAGAACATCAATACCAGGACAGGTAGTCATTTTCAAGAGAGTCCTCTGTGTCCATGGAGTTGCGCTCTGCCAAGTGGTCCACATCACCAGAGACACTTTGCTGCTCCTGCCCTTCATGGAGTGCCTCGCGCACAACGCGGCGGATTGCGTCTGCATGCAGCAATGCTAAAGGTTCAGAGGGTGTGGATTAAGCTGAGAGAGAATGCAGACATCAAGACAGAGCGAGCGCCAAGGAAGGGAGGAAGGGGTGCCTCGCAGGTGTAATAGAGTGCATCAACAATACAAACATCTCCCGGCCAGGAGCACTAATGATCTGATCATCTGACTGATGATGAATGCATGCAAGCAGAGAATAGACCTTCTGATTCTACTGTAAAAGAACAACAGCGTGAAAGTCCGATGGGGTGCACACAGCCGCCGTTACCTGCGTTGTCTGCAGCCTGCTTGGAGAGTTTGACATAGTGGCCATTGTAGGTGTCCACTTCCAGGTTCTGGGGCAGACCATGCCTAAACCATGGGTGTTTCTGCACATGCACAACAGCCAATAAGCGATACATGTCATGCTCAGCCAATAGAAGACAAAGCTTGGCTATCTGTGCAGTTGCATGTGTACTGTGAATGGACATCAGCCAGCAAGATGATGCAGAGCTGTGCACCTGAATCTGTGCAATGCTGATCCGTGCAGCAGGGTCCGCCACAAAAATCTTGGACATCAGGTCCTTACACTCTGCTGACAGCGGCTTGTCCTTTGGCCACTCGTACTGGCCTGCATGACACAGATGCGATGTCACTGTAACATGACATGCAGCACCAGTATTATGTGTCCTAGCATTCCTACAGTTACCTTTCCAGCCCCTACCACTCTGCTGCACCATGATCAATGCGTGCAGGGCGCACCCACACATGCATGCATGCATACTATATAGACAAGAGAGGCATGACACGAGAGGCATGTGTGCAGGCGCACATTTGATGATGCGCTGCACGATTCTGTGCTGGCCCTTGGGGTCATCGTCATCTTCCGGCCGCTCAAAGGGGTATCTACAGCACAGCATGGCGTACAGCATGACCCCGCTGCTCCACACATCCGCCAGCTTCCCATCATACCGCGTCCGGTTCATGAGCACCTCGGGCGCTGCATGCCACAAAAGCTATTCAATCCGTTGCCTTATATATTCACAAGAATTGTCATGACCACTGCCAGCCCAATTGTGATTATGGGCCATTGATGATCATCACATCCAGGAGCTGCCACAAATGTGTTCTTCGCACATGCAATGCAGCACATGCATGTGCATAATGGTTTTGCTATTGATTCCTTGCATTATATATGCAAAAGAGCTGTCATGACCGCTGCCAGCCAAATTGCAACTGTTTGCCATTGATGATCATCACATCTAGAGAGCTGCCACATGTGTTCTCGGCAGATGCATTGCAGCACGCCCATTAGCATCTCTTCAGGACAAACGAACTGACAGATTAGCAAATTGTTGATGCAAGGTTGCATGCATGCCCACCTGTGTACCCAGGTGTGCCGACAGCAGTCTTTGGCAGGCTGTGCGATTCATTGATGGAGTACCCAAAGTCACAGAGCTTGATGAGAGGATTGCGCCCCGGTTCTGTGCTGTCCAGCAGAGTGTTCTCAAGCTTGATGTCCCGGTTGGAGATGCTCATTTTGTGGCAGTAGTCCAGCGCCAGGATGATCTGCTGATAGAAGAAGCGGCCATGCTCCTCTTGCAACCCATGACTGTGAACAGTGAACAGAGACAGCCCATCAACACATGCACAATATGGAGAAACACCTCAAATATTTGCAGGGCCTGTCCATGTGCGATCAACATACAAGCAGCAGTAAGGATGTTTTCATTTCACAGCAGCAATACGGGGGCGCACTTTGCTGTGACATGACTGTACATGTTCCCTCCTGCTGCATACTCCATGGCGATTGCCAGATACTTTTCCGTGAGGAAACATTCCTCAAATCGCACAACATGCGGGTGGATCAGGATGGAATGGTTCAGGATCTCCCTCTCAACGTTCTTGGTTATCTTTCCCTGTGCGCAGGAGAGGTGAGGCTCATTACCAAGACAGGTGCGTTTGGCTTTGATGGCAAGCCTTGACGTTTTGCAGCTTTTCTAAAGAAGTTACCTTTAGTCTTTCGATGAATTTTATAGCCACCTGCAACAGGCATTGCACCAATCCTCTTTCAGCATCTGAATACTCAAGAATGAAGAACCCACAACGTAGACTTCCTGAAGGCATTGAATTGACTCACCGAGCTGCCACTGGTGCGATCTCTGGCCAGAACAACGAACCCGTATGAACCCGAGCTTAAATACTTCATCGTCTCGTACCTGTTCACAGCAAACATGGGTCAGTACACCTGTCAAAGTGAAAAGTAGTATCCCAAGCTGATATTAAACAAACTATTCATGCTTTCCACTACTCCTTGCAATTGACATTTGACAAAGACAGCAGATCGCTTGTCTGGCGCATGACCTGTGGTGGTTCTTGAGTGGGTCCTCAGTTGGAGGCTGCACTGCCATCGAACCCCCTTATCTCGTTGATTGGGCAGCTCCAACAGAACTCGATGTTTCAGTATTACGTCATGGACCAAGCTGCACACACAGCTTCCAATTGTCCGATAAGTTCTTGTCGGTCTTTCGGCCTCGATTTCGAGCCACACCCCTCTTGCAAACGCAGGCAATGCGCGTCACTTTGATCTGGTGATGGCACCGAAGACAACAAGGGCATCTATTCTACTCAGGAAGGCAAGAGAATCGAGTAAGGAAGGTCCAGGCAGACCAGCAGCAACGCCACTGTAGACCAAGACACACATGCAAACCTCGGATTTTGCAGAATCTTCCCGCCTGGGAGTGACAGAAGTCCACAAGGAGAAGGGTTGAGAGGTCAGAGTAAGCTTCGAACGAGCCGCTGACTCCACCATCATTGCATCAGAGGCACGGCGCAGCTGAGAGGATGGCAGAGCTCACTGATTCCCAGCTCATGGCCGAGCTTGAGGTGAGACACCTGCTTCATGTCTCGTCTCTGCTGTAGCAAGATCTTTTCTTCTTGCAAGGCTGAGGTTATTCCCGTGCATTGCTTTTCCTGTGACTGGTAATCGCTGGGAGCGCGCTGGACACAGTCGCACGAGTGTCAACATTGGCCAGCTGTTGCTCTACCACAGGAGTTTGAGGACGCGCAGGCGCCTGATCAATTGCAGACTGAGGTCAACGAAACCGCAAAGGTGAGACAATACTGTTGCCAAATACCGGATCTTCCCAGCTGAGCTGCTTGCAATATTCGCATCGCCCTCGTGATCAGCTGACAATATTAAATTCTCCACACAGGCTGAGCCTGAAAAACAGAAGGTCGATCCTGACAGCGAGAATATGGCGCCGGCAGCCAATGCTGCATCAGCCGGAGCCTCCGGTGCCAAGGTGCGAATGACTCTGAAGTTGAGTATTCCTCGCTCACCATGTGCAGCGTCAGAAGAATCAGCAAGCATTATTATTATTATATGCATACTGAGTCTGATTCCTGCAACATGTGCAGGATGTGGCTTCACCTCCAGTCCAGGCACCTGCTCTGCCAAGCAAGAAGCGAGGGGTGCAGACCCTCACCATGCATGTTCACTTCACATGCAACGTGTTGTGACTGTCTTGCCGCGCAGATGTATTGGCATCTGCAAGGGACTAAAGCCGCAATCTTCACATGCAGCTGACTGTCACCAAGAAGTCCACTACAAGTCCAGCACCGCCTGCTGATGCATCTACTCCCAAGCCCTCCAAGAAGATTCAGGCGAGGGTCACACCTGACGATGGAGATGATGCGGATCAGGCATCTGCTGTTGCAGACAAAGATGCTACTGGAAAAGAACAGGCAGGCAAGGTAAGCGATCTTAGTCTGATGCATGTCATGCAGCTCCAAGGACTGCAGGTGTGGCAACAAGGGGGTTGCTTCTTTCCTCATGTCTGATAAATGTGCTTCCATGACAGGGTGATAGTGGCAAGGCAAATGGTGACAAGAAGAAGAAGTCTGCCACCCCTGCAAGATCAAAGGCAGCTGGCCAGCAGAAGAAGGATGCAGATGGCAGCAACACAAAAGTGAAGCGAGCGAGGAGTGCCTACATCTTCTTTGGGGCTGAGAAGCGGGCAGCTGTCAAAGGTTTGCATGAATCTATTTTGCTGTCTGCTGTGCTCATGCATGGACATTGCTCACCATTATAGCATCTTGAGGAGTACCCTGTGCATGCAGCTGAGAACCCAACCTTGAGCTTTGGAGAACTCACAAAGAAGTTGGGTGAGATGTGGAAAAGAATCTCAGAAGCTGAGAAGGCACCCTATGAGGTAGCCACACCCTACTGCCTTCCATTAAGCTGCATGTCACCCAGGTCCAGTTTTATGTTAGATGGTAATGCTGCATAGGGGCTTTGGGCTGGGCAGCGAAACCCTTGTCCATGCTGGCATGCATGCATTTCCTTAAACCTTTGAGGATGCTCTATCATCTAATATGTGGAATGGGCAGGCCATGGCCAGTGAAGACAAGAATCGTGCGGGCACCGAGCGCGCAGAAGCCAAGGCAGAAGCCAAGGTGGACAAGAAAAGCAAGCCTGGCGCTGGAAAGGGGAAGGACAGTCCTGCATCAAAGCCAAAGCAGCAGCGTGCCAAGTCGGCATATCAGGCATGCAACTAGTCTCATTCTCACTCAACCACAATACCTAGCTGTCAATGAGAGTAACAATGGCCTTGATGATATTGTGCATCCATATGACTGGTGGAGGAAGTGCATGAACTGTGAAGACTGGAGAGCAATAATTCAGGTGTTGCTTGACGTACCTAGTCCTTGAGGACTGGAAAACATGTAATAATAATAATAATAATAATAGTAAATGAGAATAAGAAATTCTTCAGCATTATCATGAAAATGCAACACAGGGAGCACTTACCCTTTGACGCTGCAAAGGCTCTAAGGTGTCTTGCAGTTTCTGATGATGCATGCATGCATGCATGCAGCTCTTCTGTGACCGCCACCGCCAGCAGATAAAGGATGAGAACGCAGATGCTGGATTTGGAGAGATCACCAAAAAGCTAGCCGCTGCTTGGAAAGAGATCACCGAGGAGGACAAGGCAAATTACAACAAGCAGCACGAGGTAGACCTTCTCTAGCTATTTGTGGTTGACACTATGCAGCACTGGTAGTCAGTGCATCATTTATCCAAAGCATTTCCATGCATACAGTCCTCTCAATTTCATTGAGATTGCGCTTTGCGGCTAACGGTGTGAGTTTTGGTGCAGGAGCTGAAGGCCAATCTTCCAGCATCTATTGCAAGTAACAAAACCTTGGGCCAGATCAAGGTGTGTGCAATTGTGAGAATATGTGACATCCCCACACATGCATCTGACAGATTAACAAGTCATGCAGTGATGCAGGAGCAGGTACCAGATTCAGAGGCCCCAAGCACAGCCCATGACCATGCAGCAGATGCAAGAGACACCACACCCACGGACCCAAGCACATCCCTGAATCACGCAGCAGATGCTGGAAAGCCCACATCTGCAGAAGAGGCTGGCGATTCCGTTGAGATAGAACTCATGGATGTCGACTGGCAGGCAAGGCTTGTGTTGCTAGCCTTGAACACAAGTCTTTGAGTGTCTTTAGTTGCATGCCAAAGCAGCCAACCCACTGATGTCCCTGCAGGCACACTCGGCTGAGACCATTGTTGCTGAGACCTACCATGCCAAGGTGTGAATCCTCTAACATGCATGCACGCTTTCTTTCTTTTTTATGTGCTCAACATGCTCCCTTAAGGTGATGTACTGTGACGTCGTCATAACAAAAGTCACGTCTTACTTGCTGCCCTGCAGTACCTCGTCAAGCGCAAGGGTCTGGACTTCTCTGCCTGCGGCCTGGTTGATGCAAGGGCGGCAAAGCGACAGCGCATGCTGGTACCAGATGATGCTGACAAGACTGAGAGCGCAGCCTGCCACGTGACTGTGGCCATGATGGATGAATGGGATGCCTTCAACCGCTCCTTCCGCTGCGCTGTGCATGCACACTCTGACAGCGGCGAGCTGGATCTGGGTGATGCTCCCTCGCATCCCTTCAGTGCAGTGGACATCTTCAATCTGCTGTTGCTGCACCTTGTATGCTCATGCATCCCATGCCTCAGAAGTGTGGTAAACTGCCCTCTGTTGGCCAGCATGACAACATTTGAGGAACCTTTCAATGTGTGCAGATGACCTGAACCAAGACTCGCCTTTGGAGATGTGCCACTGGCTGGTGAGTTTAGTTCAAGTTGTTTATTTCAAAGCAGATTTACTAACGGATGCATACATGCAGTTTTGAGGAAGACTGTAATACGCGTGGCATGTGTCTGCAGGGCATCATGCGCGAGCCAGACTTCCCTCTGAGCAAGGCTGTCAAGAACAAAGATGTGATGATTAAGGTGAACACCATGACTGTAATGTTCCTGCTTCATCTTTGACATTTGAGGCCCATCCACATGCATGTTTTTGCGACGGACTGGAAGGAAAGCGGCTGAATTGACTGGATGCTCTGCTGGCAGGTTCCCATGCTGGAGATCTCCAAGGCTGTGCAGCGCGTGGCTGCTGTGGAGCGCAGGGCAGCGCAGGAGGCTGTGGCTGCAGCAGCGGCTGAGAGAGAGCAGCGCACAAAGGCCGAGAAAGCACTGGCTGCCCAGCAGCAGGAGACGCTGCAGCTCAGGGCACTCATGAAGGTGTGCTACCCAGATCTTGCACACCTGCAGAATTCCCCTTTAATCATGATTTGACCAAACTGCTGAGTCATCTGCTGGTCAGAAGGACAGACTATGCATAATCACAAAAGGTGAGACTTTGTGCATGCTTGTGCTCAGGAGCACAGCATTGCCTTTGAGAAGGGAGGCCAGGCTGCTAGGGCGGAGGAGTAAGGCAGCGCAACATCTGAGACGCCTGAAGTGCAAACGGAAGCTTCACTGCAATCCGTACAGCCTAAGAGTACCAAACAGAACAGTGGAAAGGGCTCAGCTGAGGGAGCCACGTGTATCACTGGATCTCAAGTCCCATGAATGACAGACCGCTCTCATGAGTGGAAGACTGCATGTTCTGAGGCAGATGTAGCATCGCACAGTATCTGCCATGCGCCTCAAATGTCCAAGGGTGACATGCGCATGCATTAAAGTTCAGACAGCAAGGGCTGTCATTACAGGAATATTCACTAGGCTGTGGTAGATTTACTAAAAATAAGCTAATGAGCTTTGAATGAGCAATTTTGAATTGTGCAGATATGTTCGGTTCAGAAACGCAGCCCAGATAATAATTGCAACAAATAGCACTGCCTTCAATCGGTCTTTGCAAACACTGATGCGTGTGTGGTACTCTGCTCTAAGACTGACAGCAGCTGTAGCGAATCTGATGCTGTTTTGTTTTCTGGTCATTCAGCCAACCCTAACAGTCAGATTATGGTAGTGGGACCATGCATAGGCTTTGCAAGGGATTGTAACAAGACTGTGAACAACACGAAAATGGACTAGTCAGGTGAAGTGTGAACACTGTGAAGTGGACAAGAGAACCCCAAATACGGTAGAAGACATGTCGCCCTCAAAACACATACACTTCTTGTCACAATGTACACACGAGCCAAATTTGCACTTGAAGCTAGCCTTTTTCACAGAGGGGCTCTACACCCAGGTTTATTGGGGTCCCTGTGCCACTGCCTTGTTCACATGATGCTCCCTGCCTGTTGCAGCCAGCTGTGTTTTCTTGCCGGCACTCTTCAAAACATGCAACTGAGGCGGTATGCATGCGAAGCTGTGGCTGCGCAGCAAATGCTATTAATAAAGTGCGTTGTGCTGCCTCTTGATACTGTTTGCAGCAGGGGGATTGCGGGGCATCCGTGTGTTGAGCCCAGACTCGCGCAAGCGGGCAGGCTGGTTCTGCTTGTCTGGCCACAGATCAAGCAGAGTTGATCTCATCGTGTGCTGTATGCGAGTTGGACACCGTTCCTCCTTGCCTGTGGACATGATTTTGGATTGCGGACACCGCACGCTACAATGGTACGTAAACTAGCCTTTCTTTTACTGATGGACTCTTCAACGGTTGTGAGCCGATTGACTCTGTCATGTAAGGCTCAAACCCCACAAGTATGCCAGCGTCACACTCCTAGCTGATCTCAGGGCAGAAAGATTCTCACTTCATGCACTACATATTGCAAGAGCCTGGATACTTGCCAGGAGTCATCAAGCAACTCAAGAGAACTCTAACCCCATCAAAACTTCTCCTAGGCTCATCTTTCGCCGGTAGTGAGCAAGTCACTTCGTCAGTAAGAAAGCAAAGAGGGTGACACACATATACTTAGAGACAGCTGGTGAAAGCCCGCAGGCCACGCAGCGCTGATATTATTCAACGCTGGTGCTCTTAAATCTCTGTGTCAAAACCTGTAGGGACATACTTCTGACCAGCCTTTTGTCCCTATTGCCATGCAGCCGAGGCGCCTGCAGATCGGCCTGTCAGGGCACTGCGCAGTGCTGCATCCCTCACGGCAGCACCCGCCCCATGCCAGCTCACATTTGCCGCCCAATAGGCATTCGCATTCCTGATCACAGCCAAGGCGCTTCCCCACTCCTGCGCACAGCACACACGCACACCCCTGTCAGCAGAAGATCCACCCAAACAACTTTTTGGTTGATTTTCCCGACCCCCTTTGTCACAGTATAATGCGCTTGCAGGAAATCAAAGGCAGTCAAGCCTACCATGGATGGGAGCGAAAAGTTCCCAACTCACTCACAAGGCAGATTTCTGGCGAGAGCCACTCAGTACAGCATTTGCAAAGGCCGTCTCTGGGAGCAAAATTCTCACCCGCGCTCGTTGCTCTAGAGTGTCATTCGTTGCGCCGTCACTCGCCGCAACGCCTGGCGCGCTGTCGTTTCGCGGCCCGCGCACATAGAATTTCCCGGCCGCCGTGTCCGCGGCCGAGCCGGTTATGGGCAGCGGGTGCGCCTCGGTGTTGAACACAAACTGGTCCAGCGGCAGCAGCTCTGGGGAGGAGTCGTCCAGGAGGAGGTACAGGTATTTAAGGGTCTCTGCCGGCCAGAAGCTCTCCATCTTGTCCCGCATCACCGGCGGCACCTGACCACGCCACAAATTTCTCATGCTTTCCTCACATGCCTCAGCCAACCATGCTTTCAAGTCCTACCAAGGTCTGCCCCCCGGAACATACCCTGACGTCCAAAAAGCAATGGCACGCCGAATTGTAAAAGATGCAAGCTTATAGCACACATGAAGCGCATAAGGAACCCAAATGACCCAAGACTGCTGCAGAGGCAAAAAACCTGGTCATGGCTGTCTTTACACTAGTTGATTATGCAACAGGTCTGCCCATTTCGGAGAGCTGATTAGTGGCACCTTCTGAGCAGGGCAGAAGCCTTCTATTACAAGAGAAGGCAGCAAATTGGATGCAGTGTAGGAGTGTTTGTCAGGTGTGCAGCGCACCTCCAGGACGCTGTTGAGGCTGGCGTAGCCGCCGGTGGCGACGCGCGCGAATTTCTGCCAGGCCCGGAACATGAGCCAGCCCCACTCCCGGTAGACCGGGTCGCGCGTCACCCGCCACAGCACAAACAGCGACTCCATCGTCTCCGGCCGCAGCAGATTATGCGCGTCCTGCGCACACAATATGGATCTGCATTTACTGCCCCTCCACAGACTCTCACAATGGCCCTCAATGCCCAAAAGCCGACTGCTTCTGTCTGCTGCCATTCATGGTGTGGACTGCGCTTAATGACAAGGGGAACATACTCAGGGCGCAGCCGTGCATAGATGCGTTCATCCCCACATTGCAATTGGCCATGTCTGCCGGTGTGACAAGGCTGTCAATCTCAAGAGCGCACTATGTGCTCAGATCTTTAGCGAGGTAGTGTCACGGCTGCACGGGATGCAGAACCCCCAATCCCACTCATTCCAACAATTGAGCGAAATCCCCATCACTTCATGGTGAACTTCTACCGGGAGCAAGAGGCAAGGAGGGTTGGTCCAAGGATAGAATTGAGTAGGGCAGCACCTGTGGCTTGACGGTGAAGTCGCCGCCACCGGTGTCATGCGCGTGCTGCTTGGGGAAGTCGTGGCCGCCGTCGCGCTGAGTGAAGTGCACGATCTCGGGCGCCAGGCCGGTGGGAACGCGCGCGTACATCTCGTAGCAGCTGCGCATCAGCTGCCGCGCAACTGCCAGGTCATCCTCCTCGCCCGCCGCCCCCGTGTTCACCCCATGCATGTGCCCTAGTGCCAGCAGCCCTGGCCAGCAATAAAATTACATCGCCAGCCTCTTCAATACTCCTGTCCTCTCATATGGCAAAATCAAATCGACACCGACGCTTAGAAGTGTCTCAGGGATCTGACTAAGCTGCACGAGAGACAGTCCCGTTGCTCAGCAACAGGAGTGTACGTATAGACTGCTTACTGAATTGCCAGGAACACAAAATTACGACACAGCAGTTTCCACCAAGACACAGCAGGTGACCAGATTGAAGTGTTGCAGAAGACGTCCTAGCATTGCAAGCAGCAGTGCGGTTGTTTACACAAGGTGACAAAAGCGAGCCTGATGTCTTGTGCAGCAAGGCCCTGGCAGATCCTCACCTGGCAGGAAGCAGACGAGGTGGTCCATCTTGGGCTCCAGGACATCGCCATGCAGCTCTCCCACATATAGCAGGCCCCCCTGCGGCGCCGTGCGCGCCAGCAGCTTCCTCCGCACCCCCTGCATCGCCTCCTTGTACCCCCTGCACACACCCCACAATCTCATATCTCCAATTAATGACCTCATTCTCTCTCTCTCTCTGCATTGCCTCTGTGCTTCAGCTGAACAAAGGCTCAGGCCTTTACGGTGCAAGAGGCATTATCAGGCACTACCAAAGCATTCACTGGTCCCAGGAAGACCAATATCTGTTGCTGCTGTATTGACGGTTTTAAACAAGCATGCCCACTCTCAGCTTGGCAAATTTGCGGGCAAGGCCTCATGATGAGATGCCAATAACAAGAAAAGTATGAGCCAGGCGGCAGGGCAGCTCACTCGAGGAAAGATGGCTGCCTCTTGCCGGAGATGAGCCACTGCTTAAGCATGTACTCATAGTAGCTGTCCCCTCTTGCCCCCAGAGTGAGCACCCCTCCGCTCAGCGCTCCGCTGGCCGGGTCCACATAAAACGGCGCCAGTCCATTCGTGCGCCCCTCCGTGCGCATCAGCCTCTCCACTACCTCTATCGACTTCTGCCCACCCGCACCCTCCCCTGCACAGTCAACACACCATCAGAATGTAACTCGAAGGAAAGAGAATAAATTGCCTTGGGTATGCACAGTCTAATAGGCAGGAAGGGATGGTTGGTTGGTTGGGGAATGCTGCTCCAGCACACGTTCTGTACTCTCCGATAGTCTCTTCTTCACATGTTCCCTTCCACGCTGGCAGGGTGATTTGCAAGCATATCACAGGCCTGATAAGTGCTCTGTGGTTGGCCCCATATGACTGAGTTTTGCGGCAATGGTAGCATTGTCGAGTGAATGAGGAAGGCAAGCAGGGAGCAAAGAAGATGTTGACAGACAGGATAGATGGACACCTGCAGCGCGGGCGAGGTAGGTGAACTCTAGGGAGAGCGAGGAGACCTCCGACAGTGACGAGTACTGCGTCCAGGGCGGCTGGTGCACATTGTGCGTGCGCAAGTTCACGTCCGAGAACGGGATGCCTGCATTGCAAAATTTGTTCAACTCCAGTTTGGTGCAATCAGTAGTCAAGGATGACTGCATGTGCATGGAGTCGCTGAAACATCCTGCGACTCTGTTGCTCAGTGTCATCCTGTATGATGACAGGATGATCATGTCATGTCAAGTCATGCCTGTGTGAATGCAGAAAGAATATGTGCTGAGATGTCCTAAGAACTCATGGAAAGGCTCCCTACCTGTTGCTGACTGGAAGGCTGCGGAGAGGCGCATGCCCAGGTCAGCCGCCTTGTACACGAACATCTGCAGTGCCCCACAACACAGGCAGTCAGCTCAATGTACAGGAGATTCCCCGTTGGACCTCTCACTGATGGTCCCACCACCTCTCAGGGCATCATGCCAAGCTATCACCAGAAATGTCTTGTACATTGCATGCATTGCACTTCCACAGCCGCACAGCCCTTCATGCTTACTCAGGCGCTGACACTGCCTTCCATATGTGCATCACCTTCAAAAAAATTTCCAGATATCTGCAGCTCATCATAATCATGGCAACCGTCACCATTGCCGCATGATCTCAACAAGGCTTGCCAGGGGGCGCACCTGGTCCCCGGCCGACAGGTGGAAAGCAGCAAGCAGGCCCCCCAGCACGCGGATGGTCGTCTCAAACAGGTTGACGTCCATGTCCGGGTCTAGTTTCAAGCTGGTGGCTACCCAGTCGCGTGCCTCTCTGAACTCCTCCTGCAGGCCCATTATCAGCAGCGTGTCCAGGCTGTCCACGAGCGTGAGCCCGAGATCGAACCACATGTTGTGGGTCTTCGACAGCGGCAGCAGCTCGTCCCGGCCCCAGGCATGCTCCCTGCACCACCCAACTTACTTTCAGTGGCCCCTCAAATGAATGCCCAAACAGGAGCTGGTTCCGGTGCCAGGCATGCTGCTGCTGCATGCCTGTTGCATGCACATCGTCTTGCACTTAAAGCCCCCCATTCGCTGCTGGCTCCGAACGCGGTGTCCATAATTAATTGGCACCATGACCCCGCACATCAGTGTATTGAAGGTGAAGAACTATTGTTCCAAGTAATTCGTGAAACCCTGGATGCTTCTTGACTCTGAAGAAGGCATATGGAAGGCCAGCATTGGCATGGGACCAAACAAGGCAGGCAGCGTTGAGCAAACGTTCTAATATCCAGGGACGGGGTAGCAGGGCAGGGCGCCTCACTTGTATCCCTTCCAGCTCCACAGCATCGCCTCCTTCACATGCGCCTGGCGCTGCACCATGCCCGTTATGCACCCCAGCGTCTCACCTGCCACACGTCAACCTTCTCGCATTTCCAATCCATGAGATTCAGGTGCGTCGCGACGCGGTTTCTATGACGCTCTACACTATCATTGCAAAACACCAAACGTATCAATAGCCCCTGTGCTCAAGCCTGGCAAGTATGCCTGCCTGCTATGTATGCTTCCTATCATGTGCCTTCATGTGAAGCAGGCAAAGCTGGCATCATGGGGTCCAGAGGCCTATAAATACACCCCTTTGAGTGTTATCTCTCCTTGATTGCAGACGGTCAGGGGGTAGTAAAGACTACGTAGCCCCTACTAAGCTTTAGTACCCCCGAGAAGGTCAAGCACAGGTATTGCTGCTGCACCTGGCTGGCAGGCGGCCGCTCCCTCACAGATGGCGGCCATGCGGCAGCGCACGCTGTCATCGCCCCCAGAGCCCACACCCTTTCCAGCCTCGCCCTCTTCCTTGCCAGGCGCCACCCTGTCTCCACACCATTTGCATGCCATGATCACCTGCCTTGGCAACTCCTTAATCCCACATGCCCACGCACTTCAGCACGACGATACAGCTTGCAGCACGGCGGCAAGCACTATCTGAGGAACGCGCTTGTTGCACTTTTTCTGCACGAATATCCCGTTGACACCAGCAAATAAAAACTACCAGAGCTGCTCCTTGTGCGACTCCAACACCATCTGGCAGGGAACGCGCCACACCTTGACTGCCCCCGCTGCGCAGCCCGGTGCGCAGCGTGCCGCGCAGCCTCCCCGTCAGCCGCCACCGCCGCGCCAGCCGCCTCCAGCTTCTCGGCAGCCGCCGCCGCCTTCGCGGCAGCTGCCGCCTTGGCCGACATGGCCGCGTCCATGGCGGCCGCCTGCTGCATGGTGGCCCCCAGCAGTGGCACGACGCGCTGCGCTGCGCCCGCTGAGCTGTCGCCGTCTGCGAGCCCAATCAGGCGCTGCCCGGAGTCAACGCCGCCCAAGACCGGCACCTCCTGCGCCTGCTGCTGGGCCGCCACCCGATCCTGCGTCGCTCGCCGCTTCGCGCGATGCCTCGCCGCCTCCGAGTCCGTCGCCGGCTGCACATCAGACATACCATGTAGGTCAAACTTGTGATCAAGGATGGGAAGTGCATATGCGGGGTTCTGCTGCTGCCACATGCAGAACCAACCGGCACAACAGTGGGCCCAACTTTTAAAACACTTATGGTTGCCATTTGGAAGCAGAGTCATGCAGTCACCAAGCGGCAATTTTGGGTGTAATTTTTGTCAATCACTTTTTGGTCCCCAGTACCTGGGAGTCGCTGTCTTTGCCGGCAGCAGTGGCATGTCCTGAGGCAATGACGCCCCTCTCTATTGCCTGCCTGAGGGTCTCTGCATCCCCTGCTTCCGCTTCCCGGCCCTGCAACAAGGATGCAAAATCTCAATACCCGCCCCATAAATATCAGTGCCCACTCGTTGCCCCAAACAAAGCAGTCATGACACACAGGCCTCCATGGCACCAACAGGCAGATAATGCAGAGATGATGGAGACAGACACAGTAGCTGCCATTTGCAGGTAGTATTATTTATACAGGACAGATGTTGTAGTCATAATTAGAACCGAGCATAGGCCCTCACCTTGCCCTTCCCAGCTGGCTCGGCAAGCAGGGCCTGCTTGGCATCGGGGTTGGCATCCAGCCACAGCACATTGGCTTTGATGCTCCTACTCGGCCCTTTCAACATCGCAGCAACCCCGCCAGCACTCTCCACTATTTCCATCCCCTCTTGAGCGCCATCCTCTCTCCTTCCATACTTCAAGTCCCCTGCTTGATTAAAGAACAACTGCAGCTCAGCCCAAAGCCTCCATGTGTCAAATTTTCTGCTGATGCCCTGTGACTTCACATAAAGCATGCTGCCCGCATGCATCTGGGATATTCAGGTCGTTATTGCTAGACACTCACCAACGCTTGCATTACTGATGGGCTCATCTACTTCCAGCAGATGCCTGTTTGAGGCAGTTCCAGTGTTGAACACCGGCAGCAGCTTTGTTCCTGCTATGGTTTCTGCTGCATAGGCTTCCAGGTCCGTCCGCCCCTCCTCTGTCACAAACCCATCTGGCAACGCAGTCCCTGTACCGTCACAGAACACAAAAATCAGCAAGGACTCGCCGCAACTCCATGCATTCACCCTGTGAAGGACGAGATTACCTTACGGAAGGCCTTGAGGAATGATGAGCAGTCAAGCCCAGATCTTTGGGGCAGCACGTTCATGCATGACAGAAGTGTGGAATCAAGTCGCAAAGGAATGGGCGCTCACAGTACAGCAATGGATCATACATCTCCACCAGCTTCTCGCGGTTGAACACTGACCCTGTGGGCTGATGTGCACTGGTTCTCAGCAGCTTGGCTGGGTGCCCCTTCAACAGCCCAGACGGGCGCCCATCCCCATACCTGCACCAAATCCTCTTATTCAAAATTGCAATTCTTGTATTTAGCCAATTGAGAATGCAGACATGAAGACAGAGCGAGCACCAATAAAGAAAGGAAGGGTTGCCTCGCAAGTGTAATAGAGTGCATCCACAATACAAACACCTCTTGGCCCACGAGTAATCTTGCATTGCAACTATTTAAACAAGGAGAGCCACTGCAAACTTTTACAGACCTCATCAGGATGCCTGCATTATTCTCAGATTTCACTGGAAAGTATCCCCCCCGCCCTCAATGCTAGACACGCCTGCCAAGACCTTCAAGCAATGCTTTAGATGCGGGAGAGAGTCAATCACCTGATGGCTTTCATGTCTGCAGCTGCCAGATCAAGTGCGCTGATCTCGTGGCGGGTGTGCTGAAGCTTCAACAGGAAGCTGTATTCGCCCCATGTGGCATAATTATGCTCCCCAATAGCCTGCACCATGTACAAGGTAAGCCACTGAACCTCCTGATGCACACTTGGTGGTAATTTGCTGCCTTGTGTCCTTAAATTTGATGTTTCAACACCGCAGAGGTAGCAGGAGTTGAATTGTTAATGAATTGAGGCACCTGCTCCAGTTTGGACAAGCTGCTGTTCAACTCTGCCTCCCACGCTGACCGCTGCAGGGCACATGGGGGATAGTCAGCTTGCTTCTCCCCTGCCTAGCGTGTGGTAAGAGAGAATCACACCGCACGGCGCCCCTTGGGTTAAGAATATTAGACAATGGCATGCACAATTGTCAAGAGAGATGCTGGAGGCAGGCAAGACCTTGGTGTGGTCCTGTGCATCCATGACTAATGACTCCAAGCGGTCCTGGTGGATCTCATGCACCCTGTCATACTCTGCCTGTTGCTCCCGCCTCTTCATCCCTTTTTCTTCCACATCCGTCTGCACCAAAAAAAAATCACTGCTCCTCTTCATGTTTTGTTTGCCCGATACTGGGGAGATGCTCACCAATGTGAGGGCGCCAGGATATGGCCTGCCCAAATTCATCGAGGTGCAGAAACAGGGCCTGGGGAGCTCGAAGCAACAGCAGACTCACAGGTAGACGAAGAGGAGAGAGGACTGCAACCTCGCTTGATCTAGCAAGCGCCCATTTGCGAAACATCTCTTTATGCAGGCACGCCCATGCACTTGAGGTATCCTTGAGATTAATCAACAACCCAACTGCCAGAAAACAAGTTGGGAGTGCACGCCACTGGCAAGTCTGTGGGAAGGCTGTTAGGTTCATTTGAACCCTCTGGAATGTGGCTCAGCAAGCCAAGGGAGAGGCTACAAACCCACCTTCATGCCCTTGTATGCCAGGAACTCATGCGCCAGTTTCTGGACGAGCTCCAGCCTCTCGATCTCCACTTGCCTCACCAGCATTTCCAGCTCCTGATGGTACCTCTGCTTGGCCTGCCACCAGTCACATTTGATCTCTTACAAATGAGCCCCATTAATTTCTGAAGTCTTGCAATTCCGGACAAAGTGAAGGCATGTGCACCTGTGGCACAAGTGCGCGGTACACATCTGAAGCGTCCAGAGAGCCCAGCAGCATAATTGTCCTGCGCAAGACACAAGCAAGGTATTAGAAGCTGCCTCCACAAGTCTCATTGGCTCTGGAACTGATTATGATAGCCTCACTGCGTGCGCCTATGTTGATGAATTGATTCATCTGGCAGAAGAACGCACCCGAAGGTCAGCAGCATGCCGAACACGATACGCGCCCATCGCCCCTTGTGTATGGCCTGCGCTTCACAGCAACACCCATGAGATCCTTTGACCAGTCAAATCAGGCAGACAGACTCTCTTACCCACCAAGAGACAGTGCAGAAGCTGACACATAAGAAGCCATGCCACAAGGTCAGAGCGCACCAGTGGCTTCAGGGACTTGGTGTATTCAGGAGGTGGCCGCTTAGGCTCTTCCAGCTCTGGTGGCCCAAGAGGACCTGAAAGATGCGCAGTATGCAGGCATGAGCAAACAACACAGCCACGAATGCTGCCAAGCAAATGGATCTCCTGGCTGGCACTATGGCACACCCTCAGATTACTCCAAAGTATTGCTCGACCACTCAGACGAAAAAAACTGTTGTAACTTCAAGCTGTCCTGACAATACTGCTCTCAATTCAGTTCACCAACCTGTGAGTTAGCTGCTATTTCAATCTTTCCTTGTCGAAGAGAATGGGTCACGCCGGTAAACATCATAACGCAACCTCCATATATTTTGGGTGACTTCCAAGCGGATCCGCCTATATATTGGAAAGGATGAACTTACCAGGTAGTGAAGGTCCCCTGTACATGGGATCCTTCACCCCCTTACGTCGACGTACAGTTGTGGTTGTGCTCTGATTAGGCAGGCTAGCTTCGTCTCGACATTCAATGCCGTCGACATCCAGGCTTGCTTGATTGCAGGTCTACTGCAATATGGGGCGTCACACCGCCTACATCACATACCAGTGAGCTGCAGAGGACAGTGTCCACGCTTCTTTCTTATCTCGAAGTTCTTGTTAGCTTATTTCAGAGTATGAACATTACATTTTGGTAGCATTTGGTTGAAAGCAAATATCGTCTCTTTCATGCACTTGGAAATTTCCTCGTGACGTCATCAAGTCCGAATGGCCAAGTTGGTCTTTCTCAATCCTGAACACACATGCACTGTTGTTTGTTTGTTCCTTTGTGTTAGAGATACATAATATCGATAATTTAGCAACGATAGACTCCTGCAGGAAGCTACCTCCTTTGACATGATAAGTCCATCCATCGCACACCAGCTTGTGTCACCGTCAAAGATTATCGGACGCAATCTAGTAAAGCCATCTTGTGCAAATGGACGGAATAAGGCGCGCTCTTATGCCACGATAGCTTCCACTACAAGACCACAAGAAGGTAATAGTGATAGGCAATGGGCACTGAAAGTAGAAGACTATTGCAGTGATGCAGGCCGACAGCTCAAGCCTGGCAAGCAGATCACAACGTTTTGTTGCTATTGCTTTGTGCAGAGAACGCTTTAGTGCGGCTTGCTGTGGCGTCCCTGACAGGTCTACTCGATGTTGCCAGGGTCGGAAGGTAGGTGAAACCATCATGCTGTCCCATCATGATTGCCCGAGGAACCGGACAACATGACAATGGTTTAATTATACGCTGTATACATCAGCAGGGACTCATCAGCTACAGAAAGCAACAGGCGCCTCAGTCAGGTCACCCCAGGAGATGTGGAAGGGCTCATGCGCTGCATCAGAGTGGATTATACACAGCATAACTACTTTGTGACAGGTCTGTGAACAGGCTGCTCTGGTCACATCACAGTGCAGATGGATTTCAACCTGCTAGTCAAGTTCAATCACACTGAAAATTTGCATGCGACGCATGCAGGTGACATATGGGAGGGCGTATACTCCGAAGAATGTTTCTTCGGAGATCCTACAGTCAGCTTCACAGGTGCGTTGTTGTTTTTAGAACAGCATAAAATGCAAGTACAGTGTGGATGACATTTTTAACATGCAATTGTGGACCATGCCCTTTGCAGGACTGCAAAAGTGGCGCCGAAATTTGCAGCTGCTAGTGCCCTTCTTGGAAGACCCGCAGATTGAACTCTTTTCACTGGGCGTTGTAGGCAGTAGGGAAGCGCAAGCTGCAGTCAGACTAAAGGTCAGTGCTTTGCCATTCGTGATCTCTCTCATTTGACTGATGTCAACACCATCAGCGGACCCAAGGTCAATAGAAGAAAGAGATTACCGTTGCCCTTCACCCCCCATGGTGGGCCCTTGTCAGAAGAGTAGAATCTGAGATTGCTTCAAAGGGCGCTTCGCTTTTCTGGGCAGGCTGACTGGCGCCTGTCCACATATTTGAGGCTTCCATGGAGACCTTTCATCGATGTCCTGGGGAGCACAGAATACACTCTTGATGAGGCATCACAGCAGGCGCGCAATCACGCATGCGGCTTTCTTTGCCACTCATGCAGTCTGATCTGTCATCTTCTCACTCTCTAGGATCACAGTGTTACTGGTGCCTTGAAGCGCATGCATGGTCATCATGTGCTGCATGCATGGTGCAGGTTGTAAGGCACATTGAGTCCTGGAATGTCAGCGGCACAGAAGCACTCCTGCAGATTCTGAGACCGTCAAGTGGGCAGGAGAGGTCATCAACTTCCCCAAAAGCCAGCCATCAGGCTGACCTGTTCTGGTATGATCTTGAGGAGAGTTCTATGGTCAGATCTGCAGTGATTCTGAAGAAAGTGAGAATTAGAAAATGAGACAAGCGGTTTTTTGCCATGTCCTTGGAATTGGGCCTGTGTACGTACCAGAGCTGAACTTCATTGACGGCCACGGCAATTCCAGCTAGCAGCGAGGGTTGAGCTGCAGCGAACAGTACTGAAGGCACGTGTCACATTATATATGATTATACGGTCTATATAATACGGCGGGTTGAACTGAACATTCAGATTCTGTATCGTGTTTGGGGTTGAAACATGTGCTAGGAAAGCTATTAAAAGCTTGTGTTCTCACCTTTCATCAAGTCACCAAAACTGTGGGACTTTCCAAATGTGTTTAAACCGTGTGAGAATATGTGGACGTGCAGGGCAGTGCACAATTGTGTAATTTTCTGACGTGCTTGAAACGTCGTGAATGATGCATCAAGATATATTGAGCCTCAGGCATTCTATCGAATTTTGGGTAACACAAGAGTGAAAGGAATTGAATTACGGCCCGCCGAGCATCCTAATACACTTGCTTTGAGAAAGCACCGTTTCGGAAAAGTGAACGACGAACTGCGCTCAAAGTGACGTTGGCCAGCCATGACCCGACATTATATTGATCAAGATAGCTTCAGTGATTATTAACGCATGCCAGATGCATAATAGAAGCCTTTTATGGCCGACAACATACCAGTGCTTTCTCAAGACACATCAGCCGTGCAGGACATCGCAGCGCAGTCACACGACCAGCACCGAGATGTCCGCCCAAGAGGCAGCGCAGATGATGCAGTGTCAATCATCCAGACATTTCTGTTGCCCGAGTCCCACGGCAGATGTCGCCGCTTCTGCTGCGAGTGTCTCCTCATCGTCGGCTTCATGCTGCCCCTGCTGGGACCCTTGCTGGGCCTCTGCGTGTTTGTCCCCTACCTCGACCTGCAATTTGAGGAGGGCAGCGTCATTCAGCTGGACACGCCTTGCTACGGGCCGGACCCAACTGTCTGCGACACGACGTTCAGCTTTGATTACTACTTCTGGAACATCACCAACCCGGTTGAAGTGCGCTCGTGTACATCTCTTATGAACTTCTTGAACTTATCTAGTTTGCGCTTGATACTATTGTGAAAGATAACGGAATAAATGACAAGGAATCAGCAACAGCAGCCTCAGGACTAGTGTCTGTTGTGCAGTGGATGGCAGGCACAGAGGCACCCGTTTTTCAAGAAATTGGGCCCTACAGCTTCCTGGTGCGATCCAACGTCAGCTAAAGGTGCACTAAAATTTTCTTCAGCAGTGGCTTTTGTATATTGTCCCAAAAATTTATATACCCGACGTGCGGTGCAGGTCTCAGAATACAGGTACAACGTGAAATTTGCAGCGGACTATGCCAGTGTCAGCTACACAAACCACAACTTCCAGAATTTCACTCCTGCAGACAGCTGCAGCACCTGCTCCCTAGATGACCTCTTTGTGGGCATCAACAGGTGCGCAACTCACCTGTACCAACATTAGACAGCGGTTTCCGTAAGCCATTCATAGCAGGGGGACAGCAATACATCTGCTCATCAATTTTGAATCGTTTGTGTGGCATTTGCAGAGCATACCTAGCAGTCATTGCCAGCAATGGCGGGCTTGAAGCCAACTTGCTCATCTCATCAGTGCCTCTGACCCTCAACTACATTTTTGGCAACATTGTCACCGCCATCCAACAGGTGCATTCCCCACAGACCATCATTTATTCAAAATCATGCTCCCTCCAATCAATCTCTGCAGAGCGCACAGGCAGACTTGTGAAGTGCAAGCTTCCAAGACACATCAAATTACGGCCCTGTAAGACATTGATGACCCACGTTTTCTTTTTCTTTCTTTTCTTTCGTTTTCTGAAATATGGAATTTCTTGAGGAAATATCAGTATAAGACAACTAACGCCACAGTGCGAGGCTGCAGAATTCTGAAGTCCCCGCAGGTGTGGCTGCAGAGGCCCTGCATGTATGCCAAAGGCTCCCGACCTGTCAATGAATTAAAAATGCTTGGAAAAACATGCCCTGTGTTCTGTTCGCAGCAGAACGGGACCAGCACCTTCAATGCAATGGCGGCAGCGTTTCAGCAGTGGGTCAAGTGCGACATGCTGTCCCAGCCGGTGGGGGAGGAGCTGTGTGCATGGGCAGCAGCACAGAATGGCAGCGCTCCCGGCAGCAGTGACATCAGCGTAGAGGCCGGCACAGCCCTGCTGAGCGCCTTTCTTGGCAACGCCTCCCGTGCTGACGCGCAGTGAGTCACCAGTACTGCACAGTGCAGTCATTATCACCACTGCATGTCTCTCAGGACTACTCTGCCGGTCTGCACTGCTGTGCCCAGCCCTGAGCCTTTATAATTTGTAGTCAGGTAATAAAAGCAATCCAATAACAGTTAATTCCTGCCCAGAGAGGCAGAATGCGTCTGCTGGCAGTAGAGAATGTCACAATGCACTGTTTGGACTTATCAGGACCAAGCGAGACCCAATGAACCATAAGTACAGTGCTCAAATTCTTATCTTGGCATGTCTGATGTGTAGGGGCTCTGATCTGGCAGGAAGGACGGCGGTAGCCGGCTTTGCCGCAGGACCGTCACAGGCACTGGCCGCATCATATGACATCAGCATTAGTCAGGTGCAGCTGGTGAAAGCCTACCTGCAGCATCTCACGGCCGCCTATGTGGCGCCGGCATTTGCTGCCAATGTGCTAGGCCCCCCGTTAGGTCCCAAATCTGGGGGACTGCTTGCCGCTCGCAGCGTAGGTGACTGGATAAACGGTGCGCCCCACCACTGCCCATTCCCGAATCAAGCAGCATCCTGCAGACCTTACTTGAGATGAGTCCTTAGTAGAAATTCCAAACTCATGGGAGAGTAGTGCAGACACTTCAGAAGTTTGAGACATGAACATGAACAGCGGAAGACTGCCCATGAGACCAACGAGCCTCAGGTGACTCTCAACAGGTTTCTCTAAAGACATGACAAACAAAAAGCGGCATTGTTCCCATGCACGTCTCTGGCCATATCAGATAGTCCTGCTTAAATTCAATGGCAGGTGGAATTCTGAGACATGCCTGCACGTGACGGGTGATGTCATGTCTGTTGCACAGGTTGGACAGATCCCATTCTGGCGGCTGCCTTTGGCGCGGGCAGCCCCGCAGCAAAAGTGCGGCTGGGATTCGCATGGCCCAACGCCACGGCCCCAATGGAGATCTTCAACAAGACAGCGGCCCAGCTGTCGCACAAGGACGACGGCCTCATCTTTGAGCGCAACATCACCACCGGCAAGACCAAGAAGTTTGACCTCCCTCTCCAGGTAAGAGTCGCAGTCACAAAGTTGTGTATGCATTGCGGAGTGCATCACTTGTTACTGGGTAAGACCACACTGCATTTGCGCTGCAGGTATAACTGTACTGGCAGAATCAGTGCTTGCAAAGAGAAGACTTGTTCACAATCCATCCAGTGCAGCTGTGTCTCTGCATGGAAGTCCCAAGCTGCTCACGCTTGCCTATCTGGGCTTTAAACCTTGTCATTGTTGGAGACACTGCAGCTCCTGTCATATGCTGGCGCTCCTGTCTGGGGTTTGAAGAGAATATGTGGTGGCACTGCAGCTGCTGTCGTATGCGGGGCACACCGAGGTGAACGTTCTGCGCGCAAGTCCTGGCATAGATGAGCCGGTGGTCAAGCACGGATCGGCGGCGGCCGCGGATCCCGGCGCGGCGGCTGCCGGGACAATCTCTGTGCGCGGAGCCGACGGCGGACTGGACTTTGGCCTGGGCGCCAGCCGCAGCGCGCCGCAGACCATCTTTGACGCGACTTTCTCGCGGCCCGTCAACACCACGTTCACAGGTGCCGGCATGTGCCGCCATGTGCTGGCTGTGATGGTGGTTGCATGCAACATGAGAATGATGGTGCTCACATGCTAGCCTGGCTTGAAAGTTTCAGGTTTGAAAATAAAGTTTTATTATGGCAAATATGCTGTTTGCATGCTATCCTGGTCATAGTGCTTTCAATCTTGGGCCTAAGACCTTAGTGAAGTATAGGTCCAGGCAGCATTTGCAGTCTATGAAGCGAGGACGCACTCACTCTGCTAAATGCTGCTGCCAGAGGTCTGCGATACGTTCATTTAAAGACACTTACTGCTTGCAGGAGAAACGATTAATGTAAAGGGGATCAAGGCGATGAAGTTTGGACTGGCCCCTCAAGCGTCAGCTTCTTGTAGTGCCAGCCCTGTCTCGGACCCTGCGCAACGCTGCATCTACCCCGATGCCTATAATGGCACCTGGAATGTTTCGCTCACCTACGCATCACCCACCCTCATCACGCTGCCCCACTTCCTGGAGGTACCCCTCTGTCCAATGCATTTTGGCACAGGGGCTTGTCAGGAGGACAAAAGGAGCAGTTGTAGGATATGCTGCATCCTCCAGTGTGCCTGTCAGTCGTGGGTCTCAAATTCATTCATCAGTTGTGTCACTGCAGCCAGCTTGCATGCTGGGTGCAATTGACTCGCAGCATTTTACTGAGTGTATTTGGTGACAGGCTGGCAGTGATACCTGCTTCAAACTTATTTACAGTACTCCGGAGAATTGGCAGCAAAAATTTCATTTCTGAATATTTTATTGCTGGTATGGCCAGGCTGATGCAGCTCTGGCTGCCAGCACGGGAGCAAAGTTTGCGCCGGACCCGGATGAGCATGGGTACAAGTTTGGAGTGGAGCCCGTCACCGGCCTCACAGTCTATGTGAGAACTCCTCACCCTACTTAACAATCATCAAAATGCTCACCTCCCTGTATTTTTGAAAGTACTCATGCTTTGAGGCAAGGTGAAGGGCTTGCCATGCTTTCCGTGCCAAGACCATTATCAAACGCTTTGGTGAAGCTTTTGCTCTTTGGGATCCCTGCCACGTGCTATGCATGGACGCATTTGACAAAATATATCAGGATCCGGGCAGCGAATTGAACCTCGTTGCTCATATTCCCACAAGAGATATTTTTACTTTTTGTTTCTTTTGGGTTGAGGTCAACACGCAGGGCCTGCCTGAGTACACGTTGTATACATAGCTTAGAAGTTGTGCCATCAACAGGGCACTTCTTGTAGATTGGAGAATTGGGGGGTAAAGTATGGTGATTGTGCAAAGCAGGGCTGGAAGGGGTTTCAATTTGTGCACCTGGTGCGGCCGACGGATCTGCTGTACCGGCAGCTGTGGATGAACAATTCCTCGGGCACCGGCGGAATGTGGATGCCCTCCTTCTGGGTCCGCAGCCGATTCCAAGCCTCCGACGTCGGCGCCAAAGCTCTGGGAGGAGGCCTCGGGGTGCGCCCATTGCCTTACTACATTACTATTATCATTATTGGTAATACACGCTTTCCCTGCCGAGAGGCAAGCTGCGTCTGCAGACAAGCTGCAGTCAAAGGCTGTCACAAGTTCTACCCCTTGATGGACTTGCCAGATCCAAGCAAGACCCAATCAATTGTGGGCACGGTGCTCAGTAATTTTACCGCCCCACCAGCCGGGGCCTATCACCTTTTGCCGCCCAAATTCACTGGCGGAAGGGTCTGTACAAGAGAGTGATGACCTAGCAAGAGCACATGCACAACAGCAGGATCCGCAGGAAACACACCGACAGTGCCGGAGAAACCTGTCAGGCAGACATGCAAGCTACAATGCAGATGACTTTACACAATGATTTTAGATTAAGTTGCAGCCCCCTTGAGTGGCAGGCATTGAAGCATAGGCAGTCATCCGTCTGTCAGAGTCTGTGCCGGAATGCTGTGTAGAATTCACTTGCATTTACTTCACACCCAACACTGGGCTACCCTTGGTCATGAAAGGCAGAAGACAAAGATTAGCTTGGGTTGATGTCCAAGCTACTGCCTGTATCTGAGTTTACAATTACCCGCCAGACAGATAATGATGAGCTGAGAGAACATCGTTTGCCTGCTGCAGATCCAGGCCCTCTTCAGGACGCTGTGGGCACATATAGTGCCAATTCTGGGCGGCGTAATGCTCTGCATTGCTGTCTGGAACCTCCTGCTGTCAGCGGTGCGTCACCCTCCTTTTCACACCCAACCCCGGCATATTTCAACATCCCTGACTTACAAATGCGTGTCTTTGATGACGTATGGGGCTTTTATGCAGCTTTTTTACCATATGTGTGCCCATGGTAGTCTTGTACGTAAAAATTGTGACCCCTAAAACCAGGTGATTTGGAGGAGGGGCTCCCTTTTGCATACATGCATGCGGTCTGCGAGTCACTGGTGACTGATCGGGGACTGGCGACTGATTGGTGCCTTTAATGTGTGTACAGCGGGCGAAGATGGAACATCGCTCAATGAGGGACCGGCGCAAGAGCACTGCCCGCGCCGCAAAGCTGAGCAAGGACGAGCTGGCAGACCTGGCGCATGCGGCCGCCGATGAGGTGAGTTAATTTTAGTCACTGATCAGTCACCTTAGGTGACTTCAGCTGCTGCTAACTTGTCATACTAGACTGACATTGTTTCCTCCCCTGCCTCATGCTTCTTGGGTTCTCTCTGCATGGCCTTCGCTGACTGCACACCTGGCACACCTGTCAGCAGCATCAAATTCTCCAGTCAGGCTCTCAAGGTAGCCACTCACAATGATTCAAGATGCATGCAACACTGCACAGTAGAACAGCATGACACCTTCCAGAACACCCTGCATGGCCTGTTTATGTGTGTTGGCTCAACCTACAATGCAACAGTCATAGAAACATTACCCCTGAATCTGGCATGTGTGCAGGGAGATGGCCCAGGGTCCGGGGGAATCGGAGCGGCGATCAGTGGCGGCCTAAACCGGAAGCTGTCCGGCGCGTATTCGCGGCGCAGCAGCAGTGACGTGACGTTCCATGGCCGGGACGTTGAGCTGGCACGCCACGTCAGCAGCCTGCCTCTTCTGGCCTTCCAGGAGGGCCAGGAATTCGGCAGCGGCAGCAGCAGACACGAAAATGACAGGACGGCTGACAAGGTGGGCACATCTCCTCTGTGTCATTGGAATTCCTATCCAGATGCTTGCCATGCTAGCCACAAGTAATTCATCTGACTGCAGTGTCACCGCCATCAGACTGCAGTGTCGGGCTGGCAGCAGTCTCATGAAAAGTCCAGGGCCGGGCCATTTCATATGCGCATGTTCATCATGGAAACAATTGCTTCGAAGGCCACTGAGCAAGAGCGGACACTCTATTTTGCCACACACTATCATCTGCTCCAGATGTCTGAGAGTAGGGCTTGAGGTATAATAGCCGGCATCAGCATGGTGCTGACAATCGGGTTGATGATGCGTGCAGGGGGAGGTGATGAGCGCAGACGGCGCCGGGCGGGGGAGCGATTACGTGGGCTGGGGAGGGAACTTCCTGACGATGCAGAACGCGGACGAGCCGGGGCTGGGGGCCTCTGAGGTGGAGTCCCCCCTGCTGGACCCCCCCGGGATGGTGCAGCAGGACGGCGGGGGGCCCACCTTGGAGTCACTCATCATCTTCCGCCGCCGCTCCACCACCGCTTCCTCCTGGGGGGTCCTCCCGGACACATTCGCTCCCTTTGCTTCCCCCTCTTCGCGCCCCTCAAATTTCTCCCAGGTCAGCCCTGTGCTCCATCAACTGTGTAATCCTCTGGACCATAACGCCCGATAGTGAATCCTCACTGGGACAATATTTGTACAAGTAGCTGTCGTGCTCCCCATGCATCATGCTGCTAATCTCCGCATGCTTAGTAGCATCCGTTTTCATGCCTGCTCCTGAAAGGAAAAGGATGGTTGCACAAGCCATGTCCAGGCAAGGCACACGGCCCGGGGGAATGTTAGTTGAGGGAGAGAGTGAGTGTGAGTGAGAGGAGTCGCAGAGAGTGTCTAATGTTGTAAGGTGGCCTTTGTCAGTGTTACCCAATTTGCCTGGGCTTTCCTGAGCACTTGATGATGTGAATACAGCCCATCAGCTTTAGGCAACAGGCTTACGTGTAACCTTCTTCAATCAACAAATGCAAATGCATGCCTACAGGTATCGACTAGCTCCTCAGGCAAGTCCGGACAGCAGCTGGCCACAATGACCCGCTCGAGCTCTCTCGAGGTCTCAGGAGCCTCTGAGACGCGCCGGCGCAAGTCAAAGAAGATCTCCTGGGCTGATTTGGACAGCCTAGAGGAGGTTTTTAGGGAGGAGCGGCGGTCAGAAGAGGACACTTTAATTCAGGATGAGGGGGACAAGTCAGAGAGAGCATCAGTGGCAGAACTGGAGCGCCTTGTGCGCGGGGCCGATCGCCAAGAGGAGGAAAATTCAAGAACATAATCACACCAAATCTTTAGGCTAAAAACACCATTCAAAGGCAGCGAGAGACTCTGACATTTATCGCATAATTGCAAGTAAGAGTACTGCCTCTTTAAAGCAGGCTCCTAGAACTGATGTGTACATCAGCTGAGGAGGCCCCAATTGGTTGCAATTGGTTCCTACAAGGAAGTTACCCAACAGGACTGCATGCTTTGCTGTTCGAATGTTTTCAGCAGCTCCTTCAAGGAAGCTGCTTGCATTTCAAAAACTGATTATTTTTGCGTAGTGTTTGTTCTAGGGATCTTGAAGGGCCTGTGCACGCGCTCTTGCCAGCGCTGAACATGGCAAGTTGTTGCAAGTGCATTGCAACCCAGCCATACTCAGCATTCATCGTGGATCCACCATTGTACATCTGGATATACAAAGACAATAAAGCGTTACCAGCATGCGCATGCATGCAGAGCACATCATGCTTTTGCCCACTAAGACTTGATGCATGCTCTTACATGTGCATTGAGCCGTGACTCTATCTCTGGTGGTGTCACAAATAGATGTGAAGGCGCAAGATGACTGTCAAACCAGAAGACCTTCGGCTTTAACTTGGACTGACGCAAGCCCAATAAACTCTTGCTGACAAAGATGGCTACAAAGTACATTCGCATCCTTTTCAACTGTCGCAAGTCTTGACGAGCCCATGTCATATGTAAATCAGTAACCAGGATTAAAGATTTCGTGGAATTGGCTGCCTTGCCCTTATTGTCAGGGCACGTACACCGCTTGATCTCTACTACTGATACCAATTCTGCAACCACCAAAATCATCGTTCCAACGTTGAAAGACAACAGGAAGTGCTCAGAGGCACACCTTGCTAATTGCGCAGCGAGAAGCAAGATAATTGGGTACCTTGATGGCATCAGGCTTTCTGGAAACAGTGCCTCAACCCCCCAAACTCAAGGTCTTTTCCCCCGCCTACATCTGCCAAGACACCAACGACCCCCCATGTCCGCGCACAATCCTCATCACCGCTTTGACCGGGGATTCTGTGCGGCGCTGTCGCCGGCTTTCACTCCGGCGGCCTCCAGGGCCTTGCGCTTCTTGCCGCTGCCGACGCCATTTGTCAGCGGCATAGCCGGCTGAAGCTTCCCGGGGGCGGCGGCTGGCGCCAGCGGCGCACCGGGAGATGCAGCAGCTGCCGCGCTGGGCGGCTGTAGCCCCGGCCGTTTATCCTCCCCTTGCCCTAACGCCTGTGGCATCATAAAAAACCGTGGATTCAGGAACAAACCTGGGAGCAGCAACATCCTCCAGCTGTCACACACATGAAACAAATATCAAGAGCGGCCGAGCAGAGCAATTTTGTTGTGGCATGACCTTGCTTCTGCAATGAGCACTACAAGAGCACTCACTGGGAAACGCGCACACGGCATCAGGGCACCATCAGCCGTGTGAACAAGCAATCTCTTATTATCTATTATCTGACAGTAGGACTTTCTCAGGGCCAGGTTGTGGCAGATGTGCGCCCGCATGCGTGGTGTTGTGGCAGGTGGTGTCGAGCTGCACATCGCAGGTATCCACGGCCAGCTATCCGCAGGGGCGCACCAGCTCGGAGGCTTTGGAGGGCATGATGTCGGTCAGGAGTGACATGGCGTCGCTGAGGTCATCCAGCAGCCCGCTGACTCGTCCGCTCATGCGCTTCATCATCCCCCGCGTCTCCGGTGGCATGTCCTTCCAGGGGGCCGGGTACTGCACAGCACACGGCATTCCCTCTCAACCCAATCCTTCAACAACTATTCATAAATACACCCCAGGGGACTTCAATTAAAATAACTTACTTAGGATATAGTTCCCTGCATACCCAACTCCAGGAAGAAAAGTTGCTTTGCCCTCTGCTCCTTGATGCGAATAGAACACAAGTGCTGCGCAGAAAATAGTTCCCCCTGAACTCTTCATTCCTTCAGATTTGAGGGAGAGGAATGGAGACAGTAAGGCAGGGCGAAGGCCAGAGTGCGGAGTAAATACACTCCTTCACTTCAAAATCTGTTCATGATGCTTCCTTGCTGCTCTGCATTGCGTCACGGGAATCGAGAATTATAGTCAGAATGCCAGGACTCCTGCACAAGATCAACCAAGCGCATGCCACAATCTGGAATCACTAGAGAACCAGCCTTTGTTTTAAAGTGTGGACGCAGATCAGTTCACGTGAACACATTCAGAAAAAGCTTTCCAACCTGCTGTGCTTTTAAGTAATGACTCCCGGGTCAGTGCCAAAAATAGCAAGTTTGCGAGCGCACTGCACTCACCTGCATCATGTCGCTGAAGGTGCGCCAGACGCCGCCGTTGGACGGCTCGGCGGGCGCGCCCGAGGCGGAAGCTGCCTGGCTGCGGGGAGCTGCTGGGCCGCTGGTGGAAGCTGCGGCGGGGCCCGGCGCGTCCTGATCAGGCGCCTGTGGCAGCCGCGGAAGGCTGGGCACCTGGAAGAGGCCGTTGCCTCCCGCCGGCGCCGCCCCGAACAGACCCGATAGCTTGCTCAGCAACGTGGGCAGCGACGCCTCGCTCTGTATGTCACACACAAAATCAATAAGCATGACACATTCGTTACAGTCAAAGCATCAGGCCCAATAAAAGGAATGCGCTGCCCTATAAGCAGCAGATTGCATCTGTTCCTAAACCAACCGTACCAGGAGGGCTCTATTACTCTCACTTATATTGACACACAATTACCAGAACTAGGTACGGCAAGAAACACCTATTTGTGCCAGGAGGGCACTCTACCTAAAGTTAATCTAATACAGGAGGCACAGAGATGGTGTGACAACTGGAGCTAGTGAAAGATTCAGATCACATGACTCCAATGCTCCGGTTTCTGTGGTTGCTCACAGGATAGCCCTGGACACATCATCGCAGCTGCGGGAAAGGAAAATCCCAAAGGCAAAAGTGACAACTATTGTATCAGCTTTGGCAGAGGGCCCACCTCGCCATAGAGGCGCCGCTGCAGTCCGAGCAGGTGGTCCACCTCGGAGGTGTCCATCATGGGCAGCATGGAGGGCAGCCCGGGCAGCCCAGCAGATGCGCCTGCGCATGCATGCATACACACCCACATCAGCGCCACCTCACGCATGCATGCAATGTGCCGCGACATTTGGTGGCCGATCTATGTCGGAGAATGTCCCCAAACACCACAGGTTCGGAAGGTGGCTTGGCAGGAAGACACCAGAGCATCGATCTGGCAAGACCGCCAACAAGCCTAACATACATCATATGGAACCACAGCGGAAGTCAGGGATCTTGAATCCTATACTGCACGAGCAGAATCTGAAACAGAGAAGCAGCGGAATCTAGCATGCTGCCTGCGCCGGACATAATGCAGCAGAAAGGAGGGCTTATGCCAGGAATAAGTGGGCTTACCGGCTCCGAGGGGGGATGGGGGCGTCGAGTACTGCATGGAGCTGGGGATGCTGGGCACCGAAGCAGCGCCACCCTGCAAGTTGTCAAACGGCGACGGTAGCATCTGCGAGCTGTCGATGTGCGCGCCTGTGACACCAGACAGCAAACCTCAGCATATATTCAAATTATTTTTAGAGTGTACGGCAGTGGGAATGTACCCTAAAAATAAATGAAAGAAATAAAGGATAATGAATTGCTTGCACAGTCACGATTATTTGTTCTGACTCCTTTACTGAAGGTCCTCAAATTACTTGCTTGACTTGCTCGACACATGTGAAGCACTGCAGTTTCTGGATGACTTCAGTATATTTCTGCACTGAAGATATTTTGCCTATTACCGACAGGTCAGAGAGGTCAAAGGACTCTTCACAATACCATGGTAGTCTCCAGAACCACCACTGAACAATAGGTCAGAATATTGTGATGTTTATAGCCTGCCCCGTGACTACTTCAGGACCGAGCAGACCACAAAGCCCACAAGTATCAGACCCATTCCCACGTGATCCTCTGGAAGGACAGGGAGCCCTGCTCTGAAGTAAGGGTTACTAACATATGAGGGAGAGAGCTTGCCTTGGGCTTCAACGCGTGGTGGGTCAGGCACGCGGAAGCCGTCGATCGCCGGGTTGTGCGGCAGCGGCGGCGGCCTCGGCAGCGGCGGCCGCCCAATTGGCAGCATCTGCAAACCCCACAACGATATGAAATAGCAGGCTTCTGCGCACCATGCGGCAGATCGACACCATCAAAGCAGGAACTGACTTACTGCACCTCGATATGCCTGCTTAGGTAAGGCCAGTCTGACCAACAGTGCCACCCTTCTTCAAGCAGCAATGAGGTGCTCAGATGTGCTTTGTTGCTCAATCAGGTGTTCCATACTATCCGAGTATGGAATCATTTGCTGTTGGAAACAGTCAAAGAAAGCATCCGAAATGGCAAAGGCACAGCATGGTAAGACTGAGGCACTTGTGAGGGCAGCGGTCGGGAGGAGAAGGCGAAGCTGTCGGCGCGCTCGGCCTCCACCGGCGGCTGGCTGGCTTGCGCCAGGACTTGCGGCGGCGACGGCACCTGGCCCTCGCCCAGTGGAACCCCCAGCTGCTGCAGAGGAATGCCTGCCAACGGCTCGTCCCCCGGCCCTGCACGCACATCCCGGTCACTTCACCGCCTGCTGCACTTTACTGCCGACCCACTTAGTAATCTCCTACCAAACGCGTCAAGATCCGGCAGCTTTACTAATTGCACGGCATCTCTGGATTGCGTTCCTGATCAACCACTCAAGGGTCCGCTGCTGATCGTCAACTGACAACGAGAGCGTGCTGATCTGACAAGCTGCTTCTTTGCCAGGGAAGATTTGACAGCTTCATTTAGCTGGAAACTCTCAGAGGGATTAAGCAACGGTTTGCTCGAGCGAGGTGGCCACTTTGAGGGGAGTATGGAGTGCGTGGCATGCACTGCAAAAGCAAGTGCAGCCGATACTCACCTGCAATGGTGACCTAGCCCCCGTGAATCGCGCTCAACCCCTCTGAGTTTCTAGCCGACTCCAAGGTTTATGTCAGCAGCGCTGTGGCTGTGCAAGGCAAGGGAGCGCATAGATTGCAATTACTGTAGTGCACATAGCCGGCTGCGACTGCAGCAGGCTAATTTTTGGAATCAAACCACTTTGTGCATCGCTAAGCTATAGTGTTTGTATTATCAGATAGGAGGAATCAAGCCAGAGAAGATATGTACCATGGGGCAGGAGGCTGGAGCGGGAGTGGGAGGTCGGGGGAACGGGGACGACGATGTGCACGCGACCGCGCTGCAGCTTGAGCTCGGTGACAAACCCCTCGCTGTCCATGCCCCAGATGCACCAGCCGGGGTGGCCGGGCCGCTGCCAGGACTCGGCCGCCCGCTGCTGCAGCTGCGCCGCGAATCGCCCCTCGAATGGGTCCTGCAGTGACGCCAGCGTGGCCTCCATCCTCACCTGCTCCGGCCCCTCCATGCCCACCTTCTGCAGCAGCCCTGCACCGCACACAAGTTCTGCTGAGGTGCAGATTCTAAGAAAATCAGCGTCTACTGCCGATATGCCTTTTGCACTGGACATGCGGCCTAACTGCTTGGCTGCAAGGGGCCATCTGTGTGCAGGCCCAACCCTGTAAACTCAATAAAATTGAGCAGAGGCGACTACATCAATGTCAGAGCATACGCCCACCCTCATCTCAAACAGCATACCGGGAAGTGTCTCCATGCGCAACTCTCCAACATGCTGCTGGACGGAGTATTTTGCATCATATCCAGGTGTTGGGCGTCAGCATGCAAACAAGAGAGCTGCCTCACCAACGGGGGCGTCGATGAGGATGCGGCCGAGATTGCAGCGGAAGAGGAGGCCCGTGGAGAGCGAGTCGTCAGCGGTCCAGATGCGCATCCGGTTATCGGTGGTGACCGCTCTCAGCGCGTGCTTGCGCGCGCCATCCCACCCCTTGGCCGTCAGATTCAGCGCCTTGCGCAGCGACTCCTGCAGCGGCTGGTCCTTCTCCGCGCTCTCCACCAGCTCCTTGAATTGCCCCACTGCGCGTGCAGCATAAAGCAAGTTCGCATTGCATCAAATCCACGAGGCAGCCCATTCTCTCTACATGGGGCTCGCACTGCGCGTACACAGTCCCGCCCTCAGAGCAACGGCGATGACATTGACACAAAGGCAAGACATCTAAAGTCATGACAGCCTGGCAAATGCCTGCAGCATCACCTCTTAACAGGTGCAAGTGACAATGGAGCTCAAGTGCAAGCTCCCAGTATAGCCAAAACAAGCACCAGGCCACCTGTGAGGAGCTCTAGGTCAAGAGACATGGCTCATCCTTCTACCACAGGGTTTGCATTCACCAATCCTGTGGTGGACAAGATGTGACATGTCCACTAACCGCCCCAGTTAGTACCTAGTACCAAAGGACTGCAGCTGCAAGGCGGTTGTAGCGCACCAGTGGTGACGCTGTTGTGCACGACTGACAGGTTGTGGATGCCCACGGCTGTGGCAGCGGCCTTGATGTCCAGCAGCTTCTGCTGGGTCTGCAGGCCCACGCACTCCACCTTGCTCACATGCTCCTCTATGTGCGGGATATCCGGCTGCACAGCCACACAGAACATCACCCATACAGGTTATCACCATCACGCGCCAAGGGAGGCATGGCGCGTCTGCAGATGAGCTGCACCTTGAGATTGCCACAGGCTGGTATCCTCAATGGACTTGCCTCATCCTGAAAGACTCAGCAAAATCAATTCCCAATAAATGATGATCTCCTCGCAGAATCACTTGCTAGAAGAGCAGCACACTGGCATCCATGACTTTTATAAGATCCAGTAGTTGGTAGGAGGGCTGTCTGCCTGTGACGCGTGCAGAAACCGATTGGAAGTTCCTACAACGGCCGTTGCCAAGGGCAAAATGAAGTACCTTCTGCGCGGTCTTCACGCGCTGCGTGGCGACAACGAATGCGTCGCTGACCGCTGGCTTGATGTGCGGCAGGCGCTCGCCGGTGGAGCCGCGCACGGCGCGCGCCAGCAGCCGGAACGGCGGCTTCTGCCCCGTCAGCAGCGCTATGGACGACCCCACGATGCTGCACTGCACCTCCGCCTGCGCGTGACGCAAGCCCCATGATGTCATCACTTTTACAAGCATGCATGCACCTAGATACAGTATGGTTACCCTCACCTGAAGGCAGTCGTGGAAGGCACAGACAGCAAAGAGCTGATGCTGGGCCTGTGAGAGGACCACAGGCTGAGCATTTGCAATAAGATGTCTGTGTCTTCCATTGCCTTTGGACCAAGACACCATGACATGAGAGACGATTAGAATCTTGAATATTGATAGATATATAAACCTGACAACAATGAAGCACGACCAGGCATGTGATGATCCGATCGTCCTCCATGCATGAAAAAGGCTTTATGCCCCACCTGTCCGTCAATCAGCTTGGAATGGATCTTATTCTCAGTGCTGAGCTCCTCGTCTGGCCCGGGGCCAAGCAGCGATTTGCCTGCGTTGCTGGTCAGCAGAGTGCAGCTCTCCAGCACCTCCTCGGACTCCACGTCTGCATTCTGCTCCTCAAAGAGCCTGCCGTCCAGGATGCAGATCTGCACCCGCACACACTTGACATCAACATGGTGCAACGGCTGTCAGCTCCCGGTGACCGCGCACATCGATCTCTTTTCGCTGGCCTGGATTAATTTGACTGGAGGCCACTGGTTGTCAATGCCTCTGACACCGGAGGCATATTTGCAACAAGAAATTCCACTGGCATGTGAGCAAAGGTGGAAAATTATCGAGGCTCCTGACGGTCTCTAGCGACACGTTTGTCTAAGCTTTTGCATGAACTCCTTCACAGTACCTGGTTCATAAAGCTCTACTCAAGAAATTATCTTACCTCCACCTGTGTGTCCCTGAGGACATGCGCGGGCACAGAGTCCCCAGTCCTCCTGTCGATGACCTCCAAGCGGATGCGAGCTCCACATTTTGCCTTGAGGACATCACCCGACAGGTACTTGCCGGCAAATGTGGATGTACACCGGCGATGCGGCGTCTGCTTGCACAGATTGCAGTCCAGGTCCAAGCAGCCCAGGCTCCTGGAGTGCAGAGATACCCCTTTCACATGGGGCGATCTGAAAAACAGCTCTACCTGAAGCATAAGCTTGCCAAGGAAAGTGTGCGTTACCGAAAAAAGATAAACATCAAGGGACATGATGATGTGCTTGAGACATTACACAAGAAAAGCACGACAATATGCCGTTGTGGGCACAAAATGCAGAGGTCTCAGCCAATTCCCCATATTCGTATGTGATGTGCCAGCATGATGAAAAATGAGCAAAGAGCAGTTGAAAAGTTTTGTTTCGCACATGCAATCGTGGCGAAACACTAGTCCGCACTGGGCTGCTGCAGGACTCCAATTCCCTTCCACGGAGAGCTCTGCCAGTGTCTCGACTGCAGCATTCTGAACGACGCTGGGCGACAGATGCAGACGCTGGGCAAATGCCTTCTCTCCAGAGAATGCTGTGATTCTTTCGCGGACATACCGCTGCAGCAAACAAAAAGCTAAGGAATTAGTTGGGCAGGTAGATGTAAACGGGTTCCCGAGGCAATTCTTGTTGGGGAGAAAGATACTGGGCAAAAAATAACAATGCAAAATACTGCGAATGGTGCTGCGTCGAATGATCACACATCAGATGTGGACATTTACCTCCAAGGGCTTTGCATTGACACTGCGGAGCTCAAGGGGCAACGCGTGGTGTGGTCCCAGCGTCATACTGACAATTGTCTATCAGCATGCACGATCTTTTTACTTGTTCACATAAACCTTCGCATCGCTAGATCACGGTGGACTTGCCAGCATGTGCGCCCTGCTGAAAGTGACTTCAGCCGAGATCTGTTGCCTATCTTGGCGAGCTCTCAGAAAAACCCCTTCGACTACAGCACCGTCTCAATCTGGCAGCTTTGTGGGCTCGGAGAGATGCGTAGGCGTTCACGAAGGCCAAGGCATGAATGAACGGCTGCAGAATTTGTGGTACGGACCAGGATGACTCTCGAAACTCCAGTGTCGACGGTCCGGACAAGTCTGAGTGAGACAAAAACCGCTTGCCAGCTCTCGAGACCGGTGCCAGCGACCAGGCATAGTTGCAGGTACAGCAGCATAACATCATCCGAGGTTAATAGCAACACCCGATGTGATCAATCTCATGTTCCGACAAGGAGTGGCCGAAAGCCTTTCGTGATCCCTTGAGATTTCCGAGACTGTTCTGTGAACAAGGCTCTCTTGTGATGGACAGGCCTGTTGCCAAATTATGTTATAATGCTCTCAAAGGCTCGAATATGATATAACAGCTGCTTTCGTGTGATCAATGAAAGAATAAGTATACTCACTATCTCAACTGGATCTGGTGTCACACAACTCCAGAGTGAGCAACAGCGAGCATCCTGATACAGCAGTCTCTCCTTCTCAACAATAAGAATATCCAGGAACAGATAGAACAGATCGCGAGATGTTTGACCTATAAAGTAATCATTTCTGAAAGCTCTGGTTGCCTGTGTCCGCAGTCGCCTGGACTTCACAGTCTATGCTGTGAACCGGCTACCATTTGTGAAGGCGAGCTGTCGCTCGTTGGAGGCGCCTTCAGTGCACAGCGAGGGGGTGGTGCATCACCCATTCGTGGCTTTCTTCACTTCCTTCTCGAGAGCGAAGGCAGCGGCGTGTTGGCTCAGCGAATGCGGGGAGGAAGTCTATGTGCATCGCTTTAGAGTCAACAATAGTGTGGAGGGCAAATGGCACCCCCTCAGGTGGGTGCTGTCAGTGCAAAATCAGTGCATCTTGCCACATCACTGACATGAATCTGTGGCAGGAAGATGCCGTTAAAACCAGCAGATCTCAATTGCCTCTCATCTGACTGTACTTGTGCTGGGCAGGCCTGGGCAGACCACCAACCATCCGACACAGATGTGCCACTATGCCGCGACCGGCATAGCCTTCAGGGATTGGCCGGTGCAGCGACAGCTTGCAGCCGACAGAAAGAGCGGCTTGGCGCATCGGGAACCAATCAATGCATTCCTGGTGAGCAGCATGCCCTCCCTGCATTCATATCAGTGGTACAATGCTCTCTTGATACCGCAATTGCTTCTGATAGGCATCCAAAAGCTACATCAGAGGATGCCGCTCTGCTGAGGTTTCAGAAACAGAGCATGATCCATGGTGACCGGGCTGAACATGGCACAAGAAAAAAAAATTTGAGAGAACAAGGAAAAATCTGAAGAGAAGTTGACTCCGCCCAGGTGGGAATGAACGCAGCGCCAGACGAGGCGCCTCAGTGGCGGCACTACAACTTCTTCACGGTGGGCGTGTTCACATCGGAGGTGCGCGCGAAGGCATGCGTGGCAGAGCGTGGCCATGCAGCTGTCTCCATGTGTCCCATCACACTCAACGCGCCGCTCTTCCCCTGCCTCAGCTCTGCGGTCCTCTCAGCCCACCAGACCCGCCTCCTGGTGAGTCACCGTTTCAGTGCCACTTGCTCGGTTGAGCCACAGGAACTGCCAGATATCAGAGACCCATTCAACTTCTTCTCCTCTTGCTTTGGTCTGCCTGCCTCAATTGGGCGTCACATATGGCAACATGCACGTTGATGCTGCCTTGTGAGTAACCTGTTCAATGCAAGCTTGAGCAGCTGTCAGATGCTTCCTTCAGTGCAAGAAGTCATGTAGACTTCTGAGGCTGGGGAAGGTCCGTGTGAGCCTAGGAGACTTCTTGAGCTTGAGGAATCAGCACCCCGCATGTATAGGGGCAAGTGTATTGGTCTCAGTGCGGTGCTTACTTGCAATGGATGCCTCAGTTGCAAGGATATTACCTGCAAAGGTATGTTGGCATGTGCTGAAGCTAATCAGCGCGCAGGTGCGATCGGCGACGATGTTTGTGGATCACAGCGAGGACGCAGAAAGGGCAGGTGGTGTCATGAGCGACATCATGGCGCAGATCTGGGACCTTGTGCTTGACAGGCATCAGCACCCCTGCAAAGCCGACCCTCGCGCCAGCAAAGCAGCAGCGAGGCAAACACTGGAGCTTCTGTCAGAGGCAGATGACCTGCAGCTCAGCAGGGACAGTAGTGTGGAAAGCTAGCATCGCAGGAGGAAATATGCAGGCCAGTAGAGGGTGCGGGATAATATGTCATGATCTATAAATAGCAAAACAGTTGTACTTGCAGCACAGCAGGCTCAGGGCCACAGCACTTTTTAAAGTGGAGACATTTTGTGATCCTCGTGCGCTCCCCAGCATTGTCAGGATCTCCTGTATTTTAGGCATCATGACAGAGGGCTGCCGTAGCTGAATGAAGCTCTCATTGGGCTAGAAGGCCGAAGTTTTTGTGTATCCCTCTTTTATCTGATTGGATTCTTTGGATGGCTCAGCAGATTTTGCTGTACGTAAACGATCAGCTGGAATGACTGAACAATTGCTGGGATGACAGGCAGGTGCACAAAGTCCAATGCACAAGCTGAATGCCTGATGTGTTAGCGTCACCTTTGAACGGCAACTTCTCTGGCTCTGATGTGCATGAACACATGCTCTGCAGCGTTCATGCAAGAGCATCTGTTCACATAGGGCTGTGGTTTACACACTACATGAGCCTTGGCGTCACCATCATTGATGGGGCTGTTGGATTGTGACAGATACTGAGAGCCTGCCTTTTGCACCCGGCTCGAGTTGGCTCGCAGGGATTGGCAGGAATTGCAATATGCTGTTAGCATGCATGTCAATGTTGAGGGATTGCTTCCTAGCAAATGCAAGCTCTGCAGAGACTCAGTACCAACGCAGCGGTAGTGCAGAATACACTTTGTATGTGTCCTTATAATCTGTGACTGATTGCATTGTAAACCCATGCTTGAGAGGCATTCAGTTCACATTTGCCCAGTGCCGGTGGCAATCTGGAACCCCTTAACTTAAAGGTTGGGTTCTTGAAGATTGGGCCTGATGCAAGCTTGGGCCTGATGCAAGCTGTCACTTTGCGGCCCGCTTGGGAGGTACATGCTCGGGCACCGCAAGCGATGGGCCTGAACAATCCTCGACGCCCGCATTTAACTTGTGCTATGAAAGTGAGATACCTCACACAAGTGCCACCAGTGGTTGGCGGCGGTGGTGTTGAGTATGGCGCGCGGCCCTGCCAGTGGGCATGACATGCAATGAAGTGGCCATAAAGTGGCCTGTACTGATCAATTGATCAAACATGCATGTGGTGGTCATGAGCGCACGCCTTTCAGGGCTGCATGCGCAAGCTGCCAGCCTCAGTGAGCTGCGCAGCCTGTGTGTGCATGTATAGCACGAGCTTGGCGGGGTGGGGTGGGCTGATTGGCTTGAAGCAAATCGCCGCGGCCCGGCCTGGGCCAGGCAAAGTTCGGACACAGCCTGGAAGGAAGTAGGAACAGGGGTTATATCTGACTGCAACACACTGGCAGCCTACCCCAGGAGAGCACGGGCAATTCCAGGCATCTCTGGGTCTGAAAGATTACACTATCCCTGCTCCAATTGCAAGGTTGCCCACCATTCAATGGTGGGCAACCCGCCCAGCCAAGTTGGCTGGGCGGGGCACCTCCTCAAGAGGAACGCCGCCCACCTGGCGTTCAAAGCCACAAGCGGGATTCTCCAAAGAACCGCCCTTCAACCCATAGAATTTTCTGTCAGATACTTTTACAGCGCGTCCATTTCCTCCTCATTATGTGCATGCCACAATCTAGGCATGTGTAACACACGCGTGGAGTGCACGCAGTGCGTGCAGCACTGTTGAGAGCGTCTATCATAAGTAAGGTTGTCTACGCGGTGTCGCCTGCTCCCCTGTGCAGATATGACCAAAGAAGGGCTTGAAGAAGGAGAGCTTGAAGAGGGAGAGATAATCGAAGATGTAAGATTCACCCCTTGCTCACATATACTTCACGCCTTCCCGAGAGTCACCAAGATCCTTGATGTACACCTTTCATACGATCGCTTCTGCTATTGTTTTTTTCATTCAGCTTCGGCTTGGTTGTTCTCTTGGATTCCATACAGCTCTTTCAATTTCCCTTACCAAGGTGGGAAACAGGCAACCCTTTGATGACAACTCACTGGCCAAGCACTGTCTACAGCCCGCCCACACCTGCAAAGTATATCTGTCCCTGCGAAAGATTTTTGTCTTGCAATCCGTATCCATTGCATCCATGGTGGTACAAGCCCGCTGACTCCCACATGCAGGCACCAATCCCAGGCACTCGGTCGCCACCAGCAGCTCACTCAGCTGCGCAGACCCCACCTGATGGTTTCCAGCGCCCAGCCCCACTTGAGACCCAGAGTGACCGCACCCCTGCCAGCTTTGCCAGCGGCTCATCCAGAGAGTCAGCAGAGCCAGTCCCTGCCAGCCTCCAGACGCTAGAGCCGTCCCCAGCTGTGCAAGTGACCGGATGGCAGCAGAGGCCGCCCAGCAGGTTTGCTCCTTTCACCAGCAGAGCGTCGCTGCTGCAGCACGTGCCAGTGCAGCCGCAGTCCAGTGGCAGGAGCCAGCTGCCTTTGTCTGATCAGACGACTGCGGAGCCCCGGCGCTTGCCCTCCTCTGGTGCGACAGCGCAGGCCAGAGATGATCCGCCACACAGCGCCAGCCGCTCTGCCCGCAGTCCCATCGCACCAAGCAGGAAGCGTGAGAACCTGCGTGAAAGGTGCGCCTTGCACCATCTTTGCAATTAATGCTGTGCCTTTCCTGAACTACCGTGTATTTTCTTTGTTGTTTTTTGCCCCCCTAGAGGGAAATTGTAGTGGTTGGAATCAACACTGGCCTGGGGACATGGCAGGGAGTTCAGAAAGCAGCAGGAGTCTAGCGCTCCTCCAGAGCCCAGGTCGCGTAGCAGCTCAGTAGAAGCAGGGCAGATCAAGGCAGAGGCGCTGCCTCTCACTGACGCCAGAGCAGCGCGCAGTAGATCCAGCCCTCGGGGGCAGGACCCGAAAGGCAGCGAGAGGGAGACGGGCAGGGGTGCAGCCGATGCAGGCAGCTGTAAGCCGCGAGATCGGCGCAGAAGCAGAGACGGCAGCGAGCCGTTGACGGTCGCGGAAGAGGCGGCCCGGCGGCAGCGGAGGGAGGCAGAGCGTGTAGAGTGGGAGCGGACACGTCTAGAAAGGGAGCGGAAACACAGGGAGAGGGAGGCGCAGCGGGAGAGGCAGGAAACGCAGCGGGCAAAGGAGAGAGCAGAGCGGCGGCGTAGAGAACGGGATGAGCGCGAAAAGAAAGAGTGGGCCGAAGACGCGACCCGGCTGGTTTCCCGCATCCACTCCCTCTGCGAAGATTGCACCATGAAGGAGATCATGACGTGCGCGGCTCTACACCCTTTCTTTCCCTCTCTCCTTACACCCAAATCTCCAAAAATCACCAGCACACAAGTCAAAGCTATGAACAGCTCCGAACAATCGCTGCTGCATTCCTCGACGACCAACCCACTTGGCATCGCTTCAGAGACTCAATACCCTCATCAGCAGCTGGCGGTGTTCTACTGGGAATTGATTCAGAGTATGCGCACCCTCCTGCAGGAGCCTGATTGGTATCCCCTACTGCAAGTGGGTTGAATGACCTGAGTCCGATTAAAATTACACTCTGAGCAGGTCTACTACGATTACTAATAAGGCAGCCCACATATACATGTACCAAGTCATCCTCGGCAATATTTTTGCGACAAGCGTTGGAGAGCTTCACACTGCGTTTACAACACCTGGAATCTCCCAAGTGTGTATCATGCATGTACTCTTCGTTGTTGCGCACATCATGAGGAGCCTATCTGACATACGGTATCATTGCCAGCACTGCTAGGGCACACATGCCTATCAAAGCATCTGCTCCCTTTATGTCTGTCACAATGACTGAGCGTGCATTGGAATGACATGGTACCACCTGGCGGCTTGTTTGATACTAATCTCATGCGAACGTGGCACAGACTACCCGCTCGATCAGGAGTTGCTATCGCTAAAGGATATATTACAAACGTATCTCACTGCCCCACACAACATCGTACAGATGAAATGCTGAAAGGGCATGGCCTTATACTCTTTGTGCCTTACATGCGCAGGTCACTAGACACCGTGGTCACAAATCTGCTGTCAGCTCTGCAGAAGCTCTACTCTATTCACAGGCTGCACAAGAAGGTCAGCCCTTACCACCTCCCGAGTACATCCTGTCAGCCCTGGCTATGCACATCTCGTGCTCATGAAGACGCCTCTCTATGTGTCTCAGACTGAGGCAGTCTCGTAAAAACATCTTTTGGTATTATGGCCTGTTGCAGATGCGTGAGGCTGGGATGGACACAGACATCGACCCGGCAAAACTGGCGGCTGGCATCATGGAGGGCTTGCGGCAGCTGCGTGTGTTCTCACAGACCGGGGCTGGCCAGTCGGCGCTGCGCTCGCATCCAGAGGCTCGGGAGCTGGTGCGCAGCGCCATGCGCAATCGGCACGAGGCATTCACCCCCACCCAGCAGGCCAAATTGGAAGGCCTCGTCAAGGCTTCCGCGGTAGGGCTGTCTGCCATCTGCGCCTCCACATTCCCCTGAACCTCTACTTGCAAGGTGTTCTCGAGTCTGGGGACTTCAAATGCTGTGGTGGTTCCCCTGCCTCTCAAGCCGTCAGGACTGAAGACCGGTATTTTTGGCTTGCGAAACAGGTGTTCACAGCCTTTGTCAACGACGAGACTCCTCCGGTACAGACGCCACCAAAGGCGACCAACGCAGCGGCCGGCGCAGCAGCGCAGCCGCCGGGGCTGTCCGGTGCCGCGCAGCCGCACGCAAACGGCATTGTGTCACCCATCGTCAGGCATGCCTCTGCGCCTCAGAAGCGGCAACAGGCGGGAGCGGCCGGTGCCAATCAGCCGACAGCCAAGCGCCAGCGATGGGAGGCAGCGCCTCAGCAGAACAGCGCGCGCCAGCTCAGCGCCGGCCCCGGCAAGCCGGGAAACGGTGCGGCTGCGTCCCGGCCGCCGGACTCGCCACCGAGCCCGCTGACGCCGCCGTCCAAGCCGGGGGAGGCTGAGCCAGACCGGGATGACATGTCGATCTTGTCAGACAGCCAGAATCTGTACGCGGATGGCGCAGCCGAGCCCGGCGATGAGGCTGCGAGCAAACCTCTAGAGGACTTCCTGCCGTTCAGCCCCGACACTCCCTCGGAGACGCCCGAGCGTGCAACCCCCGCCGTGCCGGGTGATGAGTCAGCCGCTGCCGCCTCCGTGCAGCCGGCATCAGCAGTGCCGATGGCCGTCCCGGGGCTCCACGATGCCTCAGCGCCTCCACAGCGTCAGCGCAGCGGCCAGCCCTCAGAGACAGCAACCACACGTGCTGCTGCAGGGGGCCAGGAGGGTGCCACTTCAGGGCAGCAGGGGAATGATGCAGTTGACAGGGGGTCAGGGGACGCGAGCACAAGTGGCCGGGCGATCCACAGCGCATACCGGCAGGCCGGCCCGGTGGGCGCCCTGCTGCGGCAGCGGCGGCTGTGCCTCGTGCTGGACCTGGACCACACGCTCGTCAACTCTGCCAAATTCAGCGAGGTCGAGCCAGAGCACCGCAAGGTGAGCTGCCCTTGCAGACGTCATCTGTTCTTCTCAGACAACTGTATGTGAGCTATCAATCTGAAGAGATAGGATCCATCCACATGTCAGGCATTGGGTCTTCCTGGTTGCTCAGCGGATCAGGAGCAAGGATGAGACAACTGGTCACAATCGTACCGTACCCAGCACAAGAGGAGTAGCAACCCTTTCAGCTGTGCTTTGCTGTATATATTCGAAGCGCACTGTCTCAATGCATGATGTTTACCAGTTGCCAATGCATCAGGAATCTAAACATTGCGTCGTGTGCTGTGCCAGCTGCTGGAGAGGCAGCTGCAGCGGGAGGCAGTGCTGCCTGCGGAAGAGAAGCGGCTGCACCGGCTGGACCGCATTGCGATGTGGACTGCGCTGCGGCCGGGCCTGCGCCAGATGCTGGCGGCTGTGGCACCCCTTTTTCAGCTCTGGATCCAGACCAATGCCAGCCGGTGAGCGCCTCGCCCGTTTACCTGTGTTGCCCGGAATATTGCTCCCCACAACGCCAGTCAAATTTATCTTTGTGCAAGAATTTGCGCCCCTTGTGCCAAGTGCACCCTCCGTACGGGACAGGGTGGCTGTGATTGATTCCATTCTGGACCCCATTCATTACTTCTGTGATTCTTTGCATTTCTTGTGGTTCCAAGCTGATTACTTGCGCAGCTTGCAAATACTGTGTGCAACTTTTCTTGATCCCTATATCATCGGTTTGCTCAAGCCAGGCCTGCCTGTTACATATCTCTGCTATGCAAGCTGTAATAGGGTGCCCCATCTAGAGGTCATCTGAGTACTAATGACCAGAGGAATGCATTATTCATGCAATGTCCAGACTCTCAAATTCCAAATCTCACTGTGAATGGCTGTGGCCAGGGCGTACGCGCTGGCTATGGCAGAGCTGCTGGACCCCACAGGTGAGCTCTTTGGGCAGCGCATAATCTCCAAGGGCGACGACGGCTCCGCGCTGATCAATCACAGCAAGCGCCTCATGCAGGTGCACCCATTGCTCGTCCCTGCACCAATACTCATCCCTGCCCGCACCTCTGCCCTGCATTTGTGGTTCTCTCTGTATTATTCCCCTGCGCCAGCAGTAGAGCACTCAGTCAACTTCTGACAAAAGAGAACGGCAGGGTGACAGCTACTGCGTCAAAATTAACATGACTAGACAAAGAAATCATCACTTGTCATTACATTTTAGACCTGTCGGGAGCCACCTGAGGCTCATTGTTCTTGTGGGCAGTCTTCCACCGCCCATCTGAATGTCACAAAATCTCTGATGTGTCTGCACTCTGTCAAAGTTCTGGCAAATCTAAAACTGTTCCGGCCCAATAACTACGCCTAAAATCTCAAACAGCAGGACTGGTGTGGAGCAGGGATTGGAGGAGTGCGAGGCGGTGTGCATCATAGTGGATGACTCGGACGATGTCTGGCGGCACCATGCGCACAACCTGCTGCACGTGGAGCGCTACACCTACTTCCCCTCCTCGCGCCGCCAGCTGAATCTGCGCGGGCCCTCCTTCCTCGAAGCCCACAAGTGGGGGCCCTTCTTGGCTGCCCCATGCACATTACTCATGTATCACTCATGCCAATTCTGCACCCCACTTGGAGGTCAAGGAGCCCTGACTGCAGCTGGCTTGTTGACAATCATCCGGTCAACCTGTGTCTTGAGGTGAATTGAGCTCAAATTGGACTTTCATTACCTCATCTCCCTTGGGGGATCAGCCCTGCTCGAAGGGCCCTTTACCAACACTAGAGACGCCAGAACAAGCGTCAGGGACATACTTTATATTGGACAGTACCATATTCTACTGAGAATACCCATGCCGAAACCCATGCCCACCTTGCGTGCTGCAGGGATGAGTGCGACAAGACGGGCATTCTGGCGGTGACACTGGGCGTGCTGCTGCGGGTGCACAAGGCCGTCTTTGCCGCACTCGACGCGCCGCCGACGGCCGCCATCCGCGAGGAACACCAGTGGGACGTTCGACATGTGCTCGGCCTCCTGCGCAAGCAGGTGCCGGGCTACAGCTAAACTCTCCCAACCTTGCATTTTTTCCCCCAAAGCCTATTCTTCTACAGGCGCTGTTATCCTCAAGCCCGCACGTGCTGGGCCACTTTTTGTGTTGTCTTTTTGCCCGAGCCCACAGGCCAAGCAACACACACACTTCATCTGTCTCCTGTGAGTGCGTCTCGCACACATTGTTGTGACCTCTCAAGGCCAGAATGCAGGGTGTCTAGACCAGAAAACGTCTACTCCAGGCCTTTCTCATTAAACAAAGTTGCACTGCTGCCTCTCCCCTCCCTCAAGGCAAGGGTGCTCAAGGAGCCCAGTTGTTCTTTATTTTTCAGTTGTCAGGACAGCCCCTTTCTGTCTTTTGATTACCTGACTGCCACAACTGCGCGAGGGCCCTCAATGAGTCATACACCGGAGCTGACTGGCAGCCGCACCCGGGCAGGTGCTGCTGGGGGTGCGGGTGCTGTTCTCCAAGGTGTTCCCTCTGGGCCAGGCGCCCAGCGAGCAGCTTTACTGGAAGCAGGCCCAGGCCTACGGCGCCTCCTGCACCAGCCAGCTGGATGAGCATGTGACCCATGTGGTCGCCCTTTCGCGAGGCACCCACAAGGCTCAGTGGGCGCTGCAAGCCGGCAAGCACGTTGTCTCGCCCGCCTGGTGCGCGCCCTATATATACACCCCGCATGCACAAAATCTCAGGGGGTTTAGAAGATGATGTCACCCTTCCAACCTGTCTAGCATGGCTGCTGCAATTGCATTTTCAGCTTTACAGGGGCTGAAATGCCTGTCCAGACTCGAGTGCTTTAAAGCTACCAGTTGCTGCTGTCCTTCAAGGAGGGGCTTCAGTAAGCAATTTTCGGCCTGGCTTGCAGGTTGGAATGCTCCTGCACTTTGTGGCAGCGAGCAAAGGAGCGCGCATATCCAGCTCCGTCTTGAAGCAGCAAATGCATGTACCAGCAGCACATGCTCATCGACACAATTGTGGCACTGCAATTCACTCCTTCTCTTTGCACTGCGCCGCCCTCCATTGTGTCAGAAAATTAAGCGGGAGTAGACGCGCGAGGAGCCACCAAAGCAGCAGGTTTCCCAGTACAGTGATCTGCAAGGGCAAGACCCACACCAAAGTGCTTTTTTTGTGGAGGTGCAGCGATAGATAGTGATAGACCTAGATTCTCAGATTTCAGCAAGGAACCACGCCAGCCCAGCGTGGCCACATTCATCAGCACCAGCTGCAGCAGAGGGTACAGTGGAGTGAGCTTGATCCGCGCAACCGTGGCGACCTCACTCAGCACCAGCAGGTGGCTTGACTTGCTCCCTGGAAAGAACGCTCCCGCTGAGAAGTAATTGTTCAAGATCACGAATTAAGTTGAACTGGAGAAGACAATCCTTGTTCTTATGTTTTGATATGCCATCTTGCGAGTGCTGAATGCGCTTCTATTCAAAAGCTGGTCGCCCTTCCCCCATTGATATGTATTGTCGATATGTCTGGGCTTCTGATCTTCGAAGATCCTGCTTGCATGCCGAAGCGATCGGCCAGAACCCTTAGCCCCTTAAAACTCCTCACATACCCCTCCATCTCTGAATGTACAAGAACCCTCACACAAGTCAGTGCATACCGCAGTCGAAGAGGAACCTCACTTCTAAACCAAAGGTTCGGGTGAGCACAGCGGAAGTTACACGTCTCCGTAACAGCGTAACGCTCTTCCGGATGTCATTCTCGACGCCTTAAAGGCTTCCCGACACGATTGCAAACGCAGCGATGGTGACTTGGAGTCAGTCTGGCAAAGGATACATCCCATTACATATACACTCTGTCCAACAGCTTGCAATCGCGTCGGGCTTTGTGTTCGAAGGGGAGCATGATCTGGCGAAATTAGCAAACCTCGGAGGTATCATCGTAGACACAGCTCATGAAGTCCACTACGCAACATGCAACTCAAAATTAATGCTTACTTTAGTGATGTAAGCAAGAGAGCTTGTTGCTACCTGCAGCATTTTTCCAGTACTTTGGAGTCACATCTCTTTCTGCCTTCAAGAAGCTCTTCTATACCTGCCGTCTCACAGAGAACGGAAGAGAAGATACCCAGGGTGCTCGCCTGATCAACAATCAATCTAAATCTCTTTTGCGTGCCACTGCCTTCTTTGCATGATACAACAATGTCCTTCCCTACGCAGAAACATCTAAATGGGTCCAGCAGTGCCTCGAAGGGGAACACTTCGTGGGTGAGACCTCAGATCTCGCTGAAGGAGGTCTCAGGCATGGACTGGGTAGACTGCAGTACCAGGTAGCAAATCTAAACAATCTCTTCAGTGTCGAAACCTAATCAATCAAATCACATTGCTGACCCTCAGTAACACGCCCATGCATATGTCAGGTGGGCACAGGCAGCGCAGTGTATCTCGGCCAGTTTAAGAACGGAGCGAAAGAGGGATTTGGCGTACTCATTGCCAATTCCGGGCACAGATATGAGGGGCAATTTCAGGACGATGTGATGTGTGGGCATGGTGCGCTTGACAAGCCTCTTTTCAAGTTCAAGATAGCAGCATGAGCAATGACTGGATTCGCACTGATTGTGCACATTGAGTTCCTTTTGGGGGGTCCCATGCGATCCTCTGTGACACTGTCCCATGGTGACACCAAGATGCTAATGCGTCAGGTGTCTTCCTATATCCAAGCAGCACGGCGCAGTCTGAGAGGCCTGCCAGGTTTGAGGGCTCCTTCAATGGGAAGCCGAATGGCAAAGGCATCTACATGCTTTGCAATGGGAGGCAGGCATGCCCCCTCCTTATCTCTTATCTCTTTAGTCTCCACTAGGACTCTCAGTACTTGAGCATCTCAAGGTCATATCTTTCACCAGCAAGGGATCCGATCTCAGGACTGCGCAGCTGTGGCTAAATTCAAGAGCTTGTGGAACTCATCACAGCTCCATGGCACAGGAGCATGGGATATACAACGGCACCACAAAGACGGGGGACGCTGATATGATAGCCTGCACCTCTGCGGCTGCTTTAGCACGGCGGCATGCAGAGGCAGCACAGAAAGTGCAGCGTCAAGTGGAATCAGAGCTGAAGCGTCACAGCAAGACCACACTGCTAATGGAAGCACCAAAGCTGGTATAGCACCGAGACATGAATTGTCGGTCAATATAATGGACTGGCCCCGGCAGGTCCATTATATTAAAGCGTGGAAAAGCGTGGAAAAATAAATAATAATAATAACGGACCTTCCAGAATATGAAATCTCTTTGTGGCTGCAGCAATTTTAGTGCAGACAGGGCCTTAGTAGCCTTGGTAGCGCTACCCCTCGGAGAATGCCCAGAAGCCCAAGAGACCAAGTTTCTGCTATGGTACCGGTGATCACCACTGACAGTAATCCTATCCGGTGCAATCCAGAAAATCAGGGATTCAGTACAAGCCAAAGCGGTTACATGTTGTACTTCTCAACACATAGCAGATTGCATAGCAGATTGTCGCAGTTGCAAGTGTTCAAACCGACACCCGGGCACACTTCTGATCAACAAGGCACTTTTGCACACAGCGGTGTAAAACAGGGCATGGCTTTCCTCTGTACTCGGGAAAGAAAGCAACAGCCTTGATTGTCATCTGCAGATTGCCAATTCCAGAAGAGACGTAAATGACAAGTACACTCCAGTCCACTTGTAATGTTGCAGTGGTACACAATTTCTGCCGGCAAACGCATACTCATACATCGCCTAACTTTGCGCTGCTTAATCAGCATATCTGGAGCCAAAAAAAACACAATCATCAGCATATCTGAAGGCAAAAAAAACACAATGATTGCATCACAGTTGCAATTCTCAATCTCGACCACAGGCCAGACTTGCCTCTCTGTTAGCAGCACTTCTACATGGGTACATGTTTGCGACACAATTGGGCCCATCCCGGGACTCGTTCTTTGCAAAGCACACAGAGCCGACACAAACATCCAGCAAAATCACTTTTTGAATCTCAGTTCTCCTGTCGGTACACAGATGCATTCCAGTTGCAAACACCACTTGCAGCACCACTCTCCATTCATATATCTGGCTTCCCCATTACTCTGCAGCCTTCACCATAGAGGGACCCTCCCAATAAGGCGAAAAAAAGCTCACAGGCGTGCTCCTCTCATGACTTCTTGCTCTTCCTCACTTGTTCACGGTCTTGCCTGAGTAGGCCATAGCACGGGGGTCCATGATGTGGCTGAAAAGGGGTGGGCACAGCGCCAAAATCATCATGACCGGGTAGCTGGCGGGAAGCTGCGGCGCCTCTGGGATGTTTTGCAGCGCCTGCACCATCCCGAACACTCCCTTCACTTGTGATGCTAACTTGCCAGCCCACGCAAACAAGGCCAACCAAGGCTCATCTGCAGCCTTTGAACACTTGCAAGCCACTGTCATCATTCATGACCACACAAGATCTGTTGGTCCGGCCAGGGAGTTTTCATTGATCGGACTTGTTTCAGAGTCCTTCAACCAGGCCATTTGCGAGGAACATGTACCAACCTGTACCATCAAGTAAAGAGCCGCAGGCTGCTGGCATTCAGACTATTGTCTATGAGACAAGGGCATAATCATAGAGGCAGAGGCGGAGATCTGGATGGTTGCACATAGAGATAGGAGGGACATTGGAGACAAAAGAATGACCTGGTAGGGGCGGGAGGCGTGGGCGTGGTGGTCGGAGTGGCGCTGAAGGCGGAAGATGACGCTGTTCGTCACCAGCCAGTTGCCGTTCCACGAGTGCTTTGCGGTCGTCCGCTCCAATCTGCACGATGGGAAAGATGCACAGGCCGTCAAGTTGCAGTTGCGCAACCCAAACCCACAGTATGAGCCGGGCATCTCACCCATACTATCCTTGCTCCCTTTCATGATTATCAATACCGCCCCACCCATCTCTGACTTCTGATTCGCCCCCTGCCGCCGTACTCTGCAATTTTGGGGGGTGCACAAAGCGTCAAATTACACAGCCGTCACAAATTCCACGAGAAAAAGCACTCCCCGAGGCGCGAGCATTGCAGCAAAGCGTGCATCCCTGGCCTGAGGTCCTGACAGGGCTGCGCCGTGTCTGGCGCACATTGCAGCGGGGGCCACTATGATACAACTTATTCCAAATTGTAAGTACCCTGGATTGCAGGGCTAAGAGGGGGTTAATGCCAAGAAAAAGGGGCCGCGCACCGGCCGGAGCGGGTGAGGGAGCGCTGGAGGCCGTAGTGCTCGATGTAGTTGACGTCCTCCAGGATGAAGATGGCCGTCAGCGCTTGTGCCACTCCCAGACCCACGGCGAGAGGCCCAAACAGCGCCCCTACCGCTGTTAGTAATCCCGCCGGCACACCCACCCACCACAGCATCCTGCGCGCAACAAACATGCCAGTCAGAATTTCTTATTATGTAATATCTTGTAATTTCTTTATTCTACGATCTGCGCCGTAGACCCTGTGCACTTCGCTCTCGAGCATTGAGCAGTGTAAGGGCTAAGGCGAACAAGCTAGGTGATCACGCCACGTGCCAGTTTCCAAGCGCGGATTTGTCCGTCACCAGCATTGTGTACGCAAGGGTACAAATGGATGGGCATGGGCACTGTAGATCATTTTTCACCCCTCTTCAAGGGCATTCCAGGGACCTCCTATATTGGTTGCTTGGGTTAAGAGTTCCCGGACATGTGCATGTCCTCATAAGCATTATTTGCTGCAAATCTGGTCCCTGCGGGCTACTTGTCTTGCATGACGGGTGGCAGGCTGCCAACATCATCAAGAAGGCAAGATGTCGAAGCGACTAAATACAATCCTCTCAATACACTCAATATTTGTGTGCACATGCGCACAGCAACTGCGGTGCGCGCCTGTTTTGGAGGGAGAGGAAGGGGATGCTCCGCGCGCGGAGGCGCTCCCTCTCCATGACAACGCCGTCGTGCAGATTGCCCACCACGCTGCGAGGCATGAACGTGTATAGCGACTCGCCCAGCCGCGCAGACGCAGGGTCCTTCAGTGTCGCCACCTGCGCGCAACAGCGTGTGAGCATTGATCTCCACATCCCGTAATCAAGGCAGGAGCCGCTGGTGACAAGCGAAGCAACATGTCGCCTGGGCTTGCTTTCCCTGTCATCATAAGAAATTACTTGCAAAGCAGGTGGTAAATGCAATGCAACGCTACAAGCACACTTTGCTCTCCAGGTGCAGAGACTCACAATGAGAAGATAAAGACTCAGGGACGTATTTGTACTAGGTCGACCTCCCTCTATGCAGAGGGGACTACACTAAAGTACTGGGAGAACAAGGGGGCAGCCCTTACGTTGCGGTGGTGGGCGAGGTGGCTGTAGGTCCAGTGCATGTAGCCAACGGAGCAGAGCAGCAGGTTGGACAGCGCCTTGTCCAGGGGCCGCAGGCTGTGCAGCAGCTCATGCGCCACCGTGAACAGCAGGCCCCCCTCGCACCCCAGGCTGAACGCCAGCCCTGCATTCAACAACTCCAGCAAATGTCGACGCCCCTTTCTTTGCACATGTTAATTAGCGGCCTTTAGATGTGTCTGTGGTCCACAGAACACCGGCTGTCAGATGCTCCCTTCAAGCACATGAGATCGGGCTTCATGAGTGGGCATCCACAGCCCCATTTCATAAGAAACGACATGATTTTGAGGTGCTGTGAGAATTAAAGCGCAACAGCCCCGGACTGTCTCTCTGGTCTTTGAAGGGCTTGCTAATAGTTGTGCTCTTAGAAAGTCCTGTGGTGACCGTTGATTGGTGTCCAGAGCAAGGGTGTGAAATCGCACCAATCAGGGGAAGGGGGTTGATGTGCGTGGTGCCTACGACTGCCACAGCAGTGAGCAGAGTGATCCAGTGCGCGGCCACGCAAGTGTAAAGCACTGCCCTGTACGCTCCCTCATTCTCCATTGCACCAATCTTTGGGTCCTGGCACAAGCACCACACCATGAAGGTTAGATCTAGATCAACGCTCGGCACTGCTTTCGATTCAGGTACAGAGCCTCACTTCATGCAAGCAACACACGCTGAAGGGCATTAGTACAATGTCAGAATGGTCGCAGAATGTGCGCTCACCGCTTCGGGGGGCTCCTGTCCGATGATGAAGTCTCCAGCGGGCAGGATGACGAATGCAAAGAGCGCCGCCGCTAGGGAGAAGACTGTGTCAATCAGTACATTGCAGAGGCCCGGATGAGCCCCGTACAGGGAGCCCAGGAACTGGCTGACCGGGATCAAAGCAAGCACCTGCATAAGAAGGGAGGCGTCCATGTCAAGTTGCTGCTTGGCAATTTTATGTGCCAACAGGCGCAATGCGTATAAGTGGTAAATATAACGAAGCTGTTGCTGAAGGCCCTTGTGCACAATTTAAACATGCGGGATGTTTTGTGCCTGCTGTGGGATCAGGCTGAGGCCCAGGAGGACCCATTTGTGCCCATGCACAGCCCCAAAGGTGGAGAGCATGGCACTGATGGGGAACAGCAGGCTTGGAGAATACTTGAGAGGCCCTGCGCATACAGAATCTGCGCTCAGCACAACAAGTGAATAGTCACTTGGAACCTTGATATGACTCATCATTTCATACAAAGTCCTCATGCAGGGGATCACAAAGCGACAACACCGATATGGAAAATAATCGACAGAAGAACCGGATGGTCATTGTTATGCAGCCTGGTAGAGAAATCTGCATCACAGAGTGTCAACAAATTGACGAGACCACCTGGCAGGAGCGCTACATAGAGTCTTCCAAGATAGTTCCCCGCAGATTTCGATGGAGCGGTGCTGGTGACCATAGGACTCTCCGCCTCCATAGAACATCTTGCTGACTCTGAAGCAGTTCTGGCCGTCTGTTTCGATGTCAAAGACAAGGGCGAAGCCTTCCTGCGCACGAAAGTCCAAGGAGCGCAGTGGCCATGCCTATGCAGGTTTCGCAAAGAACCTTGTCGCGGCACACAGGGCAGCGCCTGCTGCAGCTGAGCTTGCTTCAACATCTCAGGAAAGCTATACTTGACGCTAAGGAGCGACGAGACGGTCTGAGCTCGAACGCCTCGACAGGGCTGTGGGCTGACAAGGCAGTTGACTAGTACTTACTCATCACCTCCAGCCTGCAGCAGCAGAGGGTTGGCTTCGATTTGCGAATCGAGCGACAGTTGATCTGGTTTTGTGCTGCAACTCTTATGCTTGTGTATAGATCTTTCTGATGTCCCAACGTTGAAAAGCTATGTCTGATCACGAGATCCATCCTATATACCAGCTGTTGACTACTTTCGATGAAGTAGAAATGCTCGATATTCGACACTTATAATATTTCCTCATGAATTTTGATTCTTTGATTTGACTCTGGAGGAGAGGACGTTGCCTTGCTTTGTTACCTTTGATCTGAGGCTCAAATGCAGACATCCAGGCGGCAGTGGCTGCACGCCATCAAGCGCTTGAAAGTCGGATCGGAGGCAATAGGTACAATAGGCACCAAAGTTCAATTAATGGAAACGATGGGCAATTACCCGTCTTGTTCCTCGGCGTTTTATGTGTCATCCTGTTCTTTCAAGACATCTGCTCACAAAGAAGCAGACGGGCTTGGGGGAGTCTCGAGCGGACCTGCAGAAATATTTGATAGGTAGATTGCGGCGATCAACTACCGTTGACATTCGTATGTATTGCAAGATTATAAGTTGACGTGGCGGTTCGTGGATGGGATGTTCATTTTGGTATCAACTTAATGGTGAGCAGGGAATTGAAGAGGGCCCATCGCGACAGAGCAGCGTGGCTACAGAAAAATGATGATCCGCTACAGGTGTGCCAATGTGGAGAACTCGATTAATCTGCACAAACAAGTGGCGCTTCTCTCTAATCCTGCAAGGCCCACAAGCCAACCCTCATTGCATGTGCAGATAGAAGTTGCAGAGCAGCTGCTGGACAGGTTGGAGGACTGCAAGCGCACGTTCCCAGTGGTTGCTGTCTTGGGGGGCTGTGGCGGGCCAGTCTTGCAGCGCTTGGGGGGTGGCAGGGCAGGCATTGAGCAAGTCATCTACCTTGACTCTTCTAGGGATATGCTGAGCTGCGTGAAACAAAAGCAACAGGTGAGCTCCAAAGCACCGCCCTCTACATCCCAACAGCTTGCATCCTACGCATGCCGCATGCATTCATTTCGGAAAAACAAAAGGACCCAAAGATGGCTGAAATCTGCCTGCCTGCCTCGAAAGATGGCTGAAATCTGCTGCTCCTTTGCTGTGCGGGCTCTGCAAGGGGCACATGCGGAGGGTGGTGCATCGATTCCCCGGACCTTCTACATTCAGGGAGATGAGGAAATGCTCCCACTACGTCGCCACAGTGTCGACTGTAAGACATTCGACCACGATGCCTTCTTCTCTGCAGCACCTGTTTCCATCTGAGCCTTGAGATCATCAAACTGAGTTGTACTTATGATCTTTGTGTGCCCCGCAGTGATCATCAGCACTTTGGGACTGCACTGGGTTAATGATTTGCCGGTGAGTTAGCCTCTGCTCCAGCTTCTGGCATGGCTGACCTCTTGATTTCTGTTAAAAGTCTTCCACATTCTTGGCCACTCGCACAGGCATTGCGGTCTGGCCGTAAAGTTGGAAGTACAGTAGGCCTCGTTGAGGCAGCTGGTTGCAGGACAGTCTTGCATTGATGAGATGCAGATGTGAGCCTACTCGCAACCCTACATTCATGCATGGCAAGCCTGCATCAAAGGTTGTGGGCCTTGGACTGGAGCCATGCATGGCAGGACCATCAAAGGATGACATGGTGGTGCAGGGTGCAATGATACAGTGCAGACAGGCATTGAAGCCGGATGGTCTGTTCCTGTCAGCCTTCTGGGGAGGAGACACCCTCCAGGTGTGCGGTGCACACTGCCTTGTGTGTAATTATGTATGCTGAGCATCACGACAGGAGTTTAGCTTTATGTGCGGAAAGGGTGTACATCAGGGCACAAAGGCTGAACCCTAAACCCTAAACCCTAAACCCAAAATGAAAAATATATAAGCCAGGGGATGCGCATCATGTAGGGGCCATCCTTGGCTACCAGCTGCATCTCGCAATGCTCTGCGAGTGTCTCATTCTCTTGAATACCCAATAGCTCAACATAGCGCTCTCAGCTGTGATGATTTCAGTCAAATTGTTTTGTCCTCTGTGTGCAGGAGCTGCGGATTGCATTTGCTCTTGCAGAACAGGAGGTGGAGGGTGGCTTGTCTGCTCGCATATCTCCCCTGGCCCAGGTAAGTTCAGAGCCACTGGGATCGGCTTTCCACCTAGTCATTGAGGAATTTGCAAAGCTTTGATGAAGTCCTTGTGCAGCTGAGAACTCACTCTGATTGATTGATGTGCCCAAGCAGGTGAGGGATGCTGGCAATCTGCTGACCAGAGCTGGCTTCTCAATACCCTCAGTGGATACAGACGAGATCACTGTGCAGTACAGCAGCACCGGCGACCTGTACCACCACCTGCGGTGTGCATGTTTTGAAAAATAGTTGAACAGCTGTACATCTAAAAGCTCTACATGTTCAGCACATCACACACCTCCGCTGCAAAAGCTTAGAGATGCCGTTGAGGCTAAGATCCACGGTATCGGTAATGATGTGCATGACTGAAGACTGCCTCAGGGTGCAGATCTATAAATGATATCCATTTTTGGCAGGAGCATGGGGGAGAGCAATGCAGTGCGGATTAGAAGGCCTCTGGTTAGGCAGGCAACTGCTAAAAGGGCAGCAGAGATCTATGCAGAGAAGTTCGGCGATGAGAACGGTTCAATACCAGCAACTTACCAGGTACCATCTTATGGTCTTCCCTTGTCAGCCGGTTGAATGGCATGCGCAGATTCACCTTGGAAATACAATTCACTGCTCAGATCTGATCAGGAGATGCTGTACTGCATGCTTGAGGACAGCGCACTGAGCAGCAGAGGTTTGTGTGCTTGCTAGGTGATTTACATGACAGGCTGGTCGCCGCATGACCGCCAGCAGCAGGCAATGCCACGAGGTTCCGCCACAAAGAGCTTTGAAGATCTGCAGGCCATGATAGAGCAGCAAAAGAAGGGAGAGTGAGTAAATGCTCTTGCAGGAGCATGGAGCATGTCAGAAGACAGTCAGGCGATTGTCCGAGATTAGGCAACTGGCCAGCTGTAGAGCTGTGGCAAGTATACTGCCCCTGCAAACGTTCCACGCTTGCTAGCAATTAGCTTAACAACGCATGCCGGGAGTCAATTTTCTTGTAGAACAGTACTTCTAATTAATGCACAGCCTGATTACATGCAACAGCAAGTTTGATGGCCATCATGCCAGGTTAGTTATCACTGCTTACTAAATATATGTCGAAGGGTGCAGCTTGTCTGCAGGATGTACCTTGCCTTTTGGCAGGAAAATCGTATAATACTTATAATATTAATAATATGTTGAAAGGTGGCGTTATGGACAATTTACAATGTCGAATTGAGGTCAACGACAAAAGCATACTTCTGATCATTCACCTGTTTGAATTATGCAGTGCTGACTCCAGTGATGTGCAGTTCTACCATGTGATTCTGTTGACCTTATGTTAACAGACACACCTTCAACGCTACTGTCCCTCCTTGAGTTTCTGCTGCATCATCTCTTTCCAGCTCTGCTGCAGCACAGATACCTGACCTCCATTGGCATCCAGCAGCACAATTCCCTCTGCAGGCGTCTCCTGCTCATCCACTCCACCATCACTGCTCCAGTCACTGGGCAGCTCTACCTTGGGACACAAGTAATGGCAGCACGCCAGCTTTGCAAATTGCATCAAGGATTTCTGAAGTGCTACGGCCCGCTGACTATCCAGCACCTCCCACTGTGCGGTCCCCTCCTGACTAAAGCCAGCCAGCCTCTGCCAGCCAGCTAGCCCTCCATCCTGCTCTGTGCTTGAACCCACAGCTGCTGAGATAACCTCCTGCAGACTGGGCGCTCCTGCCGGCCTCGCCAGCACTGTCAAAGCTTGTCCTGCTGCACAAAACACAACTGCAATTTAGCCTAAAGCTCTTACTGGAATGCAAATTGGTCCAAATTACCGCAGGCAGTCCTAGACACAGGCGCTTTCAAATTCATCTTGGAGAATATAGCATTGCATGCAGGACATGAGCGGCAAGTGAGCAGCTGCAAATGCCCCTGAAATCAGCCGATTCAGCCAGGACTAATGCTGCTGAGAGTTACGGAAACTAATCTGAATTGATGTGAACAGGTCTAGAATGTCCCACTGACTTCATGAACCCCTTTCGTGGTCGGAACAGGTTCTCCCCGGTATATCCCTGAAATGATCTGGATACTGTATATCTGAACACATGTGTATCAATGCCAGCTGGCACACCTTGGCCGCCAGGCAGGTTGCAAGAGATGGGTGCGCCGCCTGTGGAAGCAAGCACGTGCCCCACTTGTCCTGTCAGAGTGAAGCTGATGGGACCTGACTGCGGCTGTGCAGCCGTGGTGAGCGCGCATGTGCCGGAGAGGCTCTTCACAGAGATGCCACCCCCGCCCATGCTTGTCATAAAGGCGTCCTTTGTGTTCAGCTCCTCGATAGTCACAATGCCACCTGCACGCGCAGCGCATCTTGGTCCCTTCACTTACTTCATGCATGTGTGGCTAGGGGACCCAATAAGTAGAAGGCAAAGGGCCTTTCCAGGGTGACCAGCATCACATCGGAAGTTATTTCCCAATTCTCAGCACCTTGATATATTGCCATCTATTTTTAACACAAAATTCAAGACGAATCAGTGCAGATACCACTCCAAGATTGTCTGCATTTCACCTGAGGAGAGTTGCAGTGTGTCCGCGTAGATCGCTCCAATGGATGCAGTCCCAGAGCCAGCCGTTGCAACACCCCTGTCCTGCGTGCTGACCTGGACATAATTCCCCATCAGGCGGACGATCTGCGCATCTCCCCCTGAGGTGTCCAGATCCACATCCCCCGCCACAAGGCTACCTCCCTTCAGGTGGCCCCCTGTAGCGCACAAAGCCCCGCATTCAGAAAATCATCCACATGCACAATCAGGTGCCACAACAAGGGGCCAATCATGCTCATGCAAGGTAGCAGCTGGTTTGGACGTAGGTGTGTCTTGATTGGCTGGCGGAGATAGGGTACTCGGACTCCATCTTTTGGGCTAAGCAAGGCATGCATGCATGCTATTTATTCCCATGCCAGACTATCATATGCATAGACGCCTTGCAGCGCAAAAGTTTGACTAATTGAGCAGGCACAGTCCATTGCTGCAGAGAACCTTTGACTCTGTGCAGAGGTATTCTCCTCGATCTGTATGCGATGCGATGCATGTGGTCCTGTAAGGAGAGGGGACAGGTCAATGCATGTGTTTGAGGGTGCGGCGCACCGCAGGTGTACACGTCCAGGCTAGTGGCAGAGATGCTTTTCAACAACACATTGCCGCCCGGCCTGGCTGCATTCCAGCGTCGCTCTGACAGCGCGAGGCCGCTCTCCGGCATCTGGAAGGTCAGCGGAAACTGGCGCTGCCCGCTGTACACCATCAGCTCGCCCTCCTTTATGGCAGCCACCTCTACATCCCCACCTGCACCGCTGAAACCTTCTTGTATACCATGTGTGACTAGACTGCAGACATTTGTAGGCCCCGCTGCAGAATCTTGTAGGCCCCCCAGACATGGCTGCAGACGCCCTGCGTGTATGCCCTATGGCCTCTAGCTCTGGGTTCGCAGGCCTGTAATAATATAAGTAATAATAATCATAATAACAATAACAATAACGCGTTTTGAAGCCACCCTGCGTCTTCGTGTTCATGTGCATTTGGTGCTGTCAGCCTCGGTCGATCTTGGATTGCCCCCGGGTGATTTGGAAGCAATTCTACATTCTTGTGTCTCCTATGGTGTAGTGCTGTCAGCGTCTGTCCATGTTTTTGGTAATGTCCAGGGATCCCGCTTGGCAGCAACGTCCAAAACTGCTGTTTCCAGTATACTACAGGGTGATGTATACTTGCCAGGAACCCTACATGCTTCTGATCACAATCTCGTCCAGTGGTGCTAGCCTGACTTCATGGTAGGGTAATCAGGTGGGGCTTGGGGGCACCTTCAGAGCTGACTTCTGCGCTGCAGAAGCGCTCAGGGATCCAGGCAGTGATCGTGCGCTGCACAGCGCCCTCATCCGTGATTTCGTCCTTTAGAGATTCTCTACTTGTCTCCTCCCCAAGCTCTGCAATATGAACACTGTCAGTTCTGGCCTCTCTGGTGGTGGATCTCAACTGATGATCGTAAGGACATTGAAGCAAGGTGGAAAAGATCACACTACTAGCGGTGAGCTAACGGGATGGCTACAGGGGTTATTGCTTCAGCATGCATGGGGTGAGCACCTATGTTGTCGTCGTGCTGCTCAAGATGAAAGCCTGGCGAGGTCAGCATGGATTTGCCCATCACCTGCACAAAAGCAGGTATCTTGATAATCCATGTTGGAACGTATTCTGCACTGATGTCACAACTGATGGTTTTCTGACTGTGAAATGAGGCAAAGCTCTGGAACTTGCTTGTGGGCACTACCTCAACTGATAATTCCTCCATCTTGCCTGGCACGAGCCTCACGTTTGCTGCGGAGTTTAAGTTCAAGCGAAGGTAGCAAGGAAGGGGAACCCTCAGCGTATCCTGGAAAACGGTAGTTGTGGCATCGGTAGATGCATGCCTTACAGGAGTATGAAATCTGCCAAGGTTTGAGACTTCTTTGTAAAGACACCTTACATTTTCTTTCAAAAGGTAATCCGAAGTGCATCTCCGAGAGATTAATTGCAAACGTCTGATTATTGTCATTGGGCAATGGAAGCCTATCATTTTTCAAGCACTTCCAGGAAACTGCACAACTCAAGTGCAATAATGCGAGCAAGCTACCACTATTTCAGTGACTGCAATAATCACAATTGATTTTATCCCAGTCTCAAATAAGAAAGTCTCGTATCGACCGTCAGTATGCACGTGGAGATTTCACAGCCATCTGTTGACTCTGCCAAATCGATGCATTCGAAAGCTCTCGATCAGAAGCAAGACCGTCCTGCTTAATGCAAATAATTCAACTTTCTATCACCGTATCACAGTAATTGGGATTCTTTTCGCTCTGCACAATTATTTCGTTCTGATCTGGATCTAAACGGTATTGCCATCTAGCCGAAGTCACAGTTTCCAGGTCAAGACGCCAATCTTTCCTCCAATGTAGAGATGCAGGAAGGTTTTGCACTGCATCGACGGGTTGCACTTCGTTGGTAACCCTCTCCACAATTTTTCCAGCAGTGAATATTGGATCGCTAAATTCCTATATTCAGCGAGCACGGTGCAGCTAGCACTGGCACATTGCTGGCAATAGCTCCTGCAAGCTGAGAGTAAATTAGCCTACCTCATAAGTAACTTCAAAGGAAAAACAATTGCCAGCGACACAGTTCCATGGCCCACCAAACTTCTTGTCCAGGGACTCCTTTATGACCTGAGCACCAGTGTCAAGTATGATGGTACACAAGCTTGTAGATCAAATTTGGGCTTCATAGAACAATTTTCCAGGGAGGATCTGCCATATTCAACATCTGAGAAACTCATGGGCGATTTACTTGAGTTGCTTTCTCAAGATCCGCCTGATGCTTTTCGATGGCTGTCACACATATGTCCACCGCCTCCTCACGCATATCTGGCGGCATGTCACATTGATCCACCAGGGGGTAGTTTGCTGTCTTATAGAACGCTTCGAAGTCCCTGGCGATCACCATGCTAAGTTGCTCAATCTATACCGCATTCAGCAGAGACGACCCAGCAGACTCGTGACAAGGTTTTCACGTCTTCATGCAGATCTGCGATTTAAGCAAGCGTCGCAACGATCGCTGTGCGACCTCGCGAGAGCCAGTGAGCCGTTACATTCAGGTCAGGGCCTGATAATTCCAGGGGATGAGCGTTTCGTCATCACCACAATTGTTTTAAAAGCCTGTCCGCCAGAAAAACAGCGCAAAATTTTCAACAGATTCCTTCTTCCTCCACCCACTCCACATCCTCACCTTCGTCAACCACCAGTCAAGATGTCAGGACGCGGCAAGGGAAAGACCGCAAAGAAGTCGGTGTCCAAGAGCACCAAAGCCGGCCTTCAGGTGTGCCACATTCACTTGTCTCCTCGTGTCAAGCGCATGGCAACGCATAGGAATGTATCGGGTTTGTTCTGATGGTCAGTGTGCCTTATTACTGGGGCTACCAGCACGGTTCAGTCCTCATTGCCGTTGATTTTCCTGTCACTTTCTCAGAATGTTAACAACGGTGTGTTCACTGGCTGCAGTTTCCCGTCGGCCGTATCGCCCGCTACCTCAAGAAGGGCAAGGTGCGCATTTCTCATTGCTTGGTATCTTTTGTGAAAGACCTCAACTGGTGCCGAAAGCCCCGAAGTGTCATCTTTGAAATGGAGCTCAGGGACCAGATGCAACCAGAGCGCCCCTTCAGAATTCTATTCGACCGGAAATTCAATGCCTTACACTCGCCCATTTGTATCCATGACAGCTGATGAGCAGTAAAGATCAAGCTTGGTCGACCTTCGTCAGCGAGAATGTGTCACATACATTCTGAGCTACCACACACACCTGCTTGCTGACTGGCAGTGTGATTTTACGTTGCAGTACGCCAGCCGTGTTGGAGCTGGTGCCCCTGTATACCTGGCAGCCGTGCTGGAGTACCTCGCAGCTGAGATCCTGGAGCTGGCAGGCAATGCTGCCCGCGACAACAAGAAGACCCGCATCGTCCCCCGCCACATCCAGCTGGCTGTGCGCAACGATGAGGAGCTGAGCAAGCTGCTGGCTGGTGTCACCATCGCCTCAGGTGATCCCTGCCTCCCAATCTTCACCATATTGCACTCAAGGATCTCAGATAGGCAGACAGGCTACAGTCACTGAGTGCAGGCTCTACCCCTGCACAGGGCAATGAATCGCAGGCCCTCCACCAGTGCCCATTCTGTTACGCACAAATTGCTTGCAGTCTGAAAGTACAGATGAGGTACACTATCAATAGGATAGTACTTAGTAGCGAGGGTCACCTTGATAGCTCCACTGACGTGGCAAGTTGCGGTCCTTCAAGGTGCAAACCACTGAGCATGTGCATGCTGTGTTGACATGCAGGTGGTGTGCTGCCCAACATCCACAGCGTGCTGCTGCCCACGAAGACCGGCAAGAAGACCAGCGGAAGCGTCAGCCAGGAATTCTAGATATTTGGTGCCACGGCGTAGCGCCCCAACAAAAATCGGTGTTATTTTAACACCACCACTATCATGGAAAGATGTGCAACAATCTTGTGTGCACGTAGCCTTCTCCGTCCCTTTCTCACACTGTCTTGCATGCTGGGGATTCAGAGCAGCCACAGCAGTGGGTTCTTAGGGGTTCTCTCATACCCCCAGCAACCGGAAGCCCTGAATCCAGACCCGAGTCCAAGTCAGCATCCCCGTGACTGTCACATTCTACGATCGAGGCGCCCTGTTCCTCCTCTGCAGCATTAGTTGAGATATCAGCAAGCTCCTTGCAAGCAATTATTGTGCCACTCGCGAGTATGGAGGCCCTACAGGCTGGACGCATCGCTAGACTCCTCAATCACCTTGGGCCGCAGACAAGCTCGGTGCGAGCTGTTCCATCGACGCGATGATCTTTTTTAAGCTTTCTAACATTATACGATGCAGATGCAGAAGGGACCTGTGATTGGTCTGGGGCGCCCTGTGTCCTAAGGTCATAGTAACACTTCTGCTCAAGGGACACAGATATGTTTTGCTCAGGTTGGAGGGATTGAACGACAATTTACATCTGCAGCCGCCAGTTCAAACGTAAAAGTGGCAGTCCTGGGTGAGACACAAGCAGCCCCTTATCCTTAACTGCGTGTCCTTCAGACATCGTGACTACAATATTTCACAAAGACCACTTTGCAAAGCTAATTTTTATAATTGTAGAGTCGAGTCAAATATACTCATGTTCCTGCCAGGTGCTGCTGGAGGCATTGGGCAGCCCCTGGCCCTGCTGCTGAAGGGATCTCCGCTCATCAGCGAGCTCAGCTTGTATGATATTGTTGGCACTGAGGGCGTCGGCGCGGACCTGTCCCACATTGACAGCAGCCCCAAGGTGAGATCAGGGCCCTGCTGCCCGTCGCAAAGCTCTAGGGACCTGTACTGGTGCATAAACTGCGCACTACCTTTCTCTTGTAGTGGGACCTATGAGAGTGCTCGGCTGCACAGGTGAGCAGCTACACAGGTGCTGAGAAGCTGCCTGAGGCTCTGTACGGCAGCAGCCTGGTTGTGATCCCGGCCGGTGTGCCGCGCAAGCCCGGCATGACTCGCGATGACCTCTTTAACATCAACGCAGGTGATCTTGCTTGAACACAGATTTCCTACTCTTAAGGCTCTGATTCCCAGGTGTCCACAAGGGCTGTGGCCCCGGTATGGCTGCAAGCAAGCATAGCAATGGTGGGCGCGTAATCAGGAGGAGAACACTAGCGAGTGGACTAAACTTTGAGGTTCCATGCAGGCATTGTGAGGGATCTGTGCGTGGCGATTGCCAAATACTGCCCGGATGCCTGGGTGGCCATCATCTCCAACCCAGTCAACTCCACAGTCCCCATCGCGGCTGAGGTCTTCAAAAAGTGCGCCCCTCACCGCCCAATTATCCTGTCAACGCTGCTTCTTGGCACCCTCCATGCATGCATTGTCTCATAGTCAGCTTCACCTTGCAATCTGAAGCTTTGCACGCCTTGCATGAGCGGCTGCTGCAGACGTTCCCAAACATCGAGAAATTGTCGGCTACAAATGACAAGAAAGGCATTTACAGAGTATTGTGGGGCTGGGCTGGCGCTGTGTCATGTTGCTGAGCAGCAGGAGCCGTTCATGTGTTGCAGGGCGGGGACCTACAACCCACGCAAACTGCTGGGGGTGACGAAGCTGGACGTTCTGCGCGCCAACACCTTTGTGGCACAGGCCATCAGCGTGCCCCCGGAGCGCATGTCTGTGCCTGTCATCGGTGGCCACGCCGGTGTCACCATCCTGCCTCTTCTCTCCCAGGTGCGCAGCTCCACTCGCCATCTGGCCCCTGCATGTGCCACAAGGCCTCAGAGCTTTCAATGAATGATCTTCTGATGATTAGCACGGCATGTACTGTATGTCCTGAGGCTGTCAAGTCGCAGAGATGCTGTGGCACATGTGACGCCGGACCTGTCCCTTGTCAGTGACCACGCCTACAGCGGTGCTTTGGGGATAAATATCATTGGCACCTGTACCCTTGTTGAAGGGTGCCGTGCGCGCCCAAGGACGTTGTGTGCCTGTCATTGTGCTTAAAGACACCATGCCAGGTCATCTTGAGGTCCCCACGTGGAGTGTGTGGCACTCCTTATTTTCTTAAGATCTGAAAAAGCTTGGGGGATTCATGATGAGCTGCGGTTCTGGTGGCAGGCAACGCCGCGGGTTGACGTGAGCCCGGAGACAGCCAAGGCGCTGACGGAGCGCATCCAGGACGCTGGAACCGAGGTGGTCAAGGCCAAGGTACAGTGCAATGCTTCACTCGGAAGCTCTCTTTCTGTGGTCTGTTCAATACAAGATTTCCAAGTCCTGCTATGATAGGTACAGTGATGCAAGTCGAGTGGAGGGAGCGCCTTGGCAGAGCGCGATATCATGATTAGCGCACTAGTACTGAGCTTTGAGCGTGAGTGCATGCTGGTGTGTGCAGGCGGGCAAGGGGTCGGCGACGCTGTCGATGGCTTATGCGGCGGCCAAGTTTGCCGAGTCGTGCCTGCGAGCGCTCGCGGGCGAGCCAATCGTGGAATGCGCATACGTGGAGTCCCACCTCACCGGCCTGCCCTTCTTCGCCTCACGCGTCCGCCTCGGCCGCAATGGCGTTGAGGTGCGCCGCCTGTCCTTGACCGGCTGCCGGCACCAACACATTTGTTTTATGCATGCATGGCGCAGTGGAGTGATCAGCTAATCTGTGCATGTTGGGATGGATTGGATACTTAGCAGAGCAAGACAGGGAGTCGAGTGTTTTAGAAAGGGTGAGGGCTGCTAGCACGGTGTGCTCCAAGCAGCAGCACCAAGCTCAGAGAGAACTGCTATGGTTGAAAGCCAACGCGAGGTGGTATCGTTGCAAGGACGCTTGAATTATACAGCAGACCAGGCGAGGATGTGTGCATGATCTTGTGCCGTTGGCTGTGTGCAGGAGTACCTGCCGCTGGGCCGCTTCAACGAGCTGGAGGCTGCCAACTTTGAGGCGCTCAAGGGGGAACTCCGAGGCAGCATCAAGAAGGGCGTGGACTTTGTCAACAAGGCTTAAATTCGGAGACATCAGCGTTCCTTCAATTTCTAAGTCTTTTCCTAGGTATTGGTAGGGCTAGGATGTCTGTCCTTTCTGAGGAAGCTGCCATGTCCCCTGTGTAGCGTGCACCTCTCGCTGGTGTCATTGCTCTTGCTGATCGTCAGCAGCAACAATTTTGGTTTGTGCAGCTCCCAGCTGGGTGTCTTAGATCTTCGTCGTCCAGGTTGTGGGTAGATCTAGAGGTGAATAAAGGTTTGTTAGGAAGTAGGTGTTCTTTGTGCATTCAATTGTACTTCATTTCTTCAGAAGGGGTCTTCAATATGCTTGCTCATCATTACTTTGGTACCAGGAATGCATGCGAGTCAGGTTAGGTTTAGGACTTGACAATAAGTGATTACATAGGTACAGGACACAGAGAGGCATTCTAGGGCCATCCCTTCAGGCAAATACAGGTTCTTGAGTCACTGGTGATTGCTTGATACTCCCATGTAGCATGCCTGCCTGTAACTCGTCAAGAGGCCTCTTAGTTCTAGGTCAAGTTGCCATTCATGCCGCGTGCAGGACAGATATAGATATAGCAGCACATGCATGCAAGTAAGGTCTGCTGTGGTCACAACAGGCAATGCATGCAGCAAAGACAGTCCTGGATGCTGTGCAGATACATACGTTTGGCAATCCGGCAATCCATACAAATACAAAGAACTTGCCACAGAGTGCGCATCTTTGCGCAATGCGAAACACAGGCAGTCTTGCTCAAGACCTATTTGGCCAATTTGTGGGCATGATGCACTTCAGAAGAACATTCTTGGTGTCTCACAGCAGGGTTTGACAGCCCCCAAGGGCCCCGCAAGGGATTGACTGAACTGGTTCAGAGCTAGGGGCAAGATTTCAGGGCAGCCCCGGGATAAGTAGAGGATTGGCAAGATGGCGTCAAGGCACCGCCCCGAAGCCACGTGGCTGTGGTTCACGGGCTCCCTGGACTTATGAGGCACTTCAAAACACTTAGAGGCCAATTTCAAGGAATTCTGCATTTCCCTTTTTAAAACCTTGAGAATCAGAACGGAGAATGTCGTTCAAGCTTACTCAAAATGGAATACTCAGGATACCTAATCGCAAGCTGAAGGAAATAGTTTTGATCTGGTCGGTCCTTTGGGGAAGGTGACCAACATGTCCAGAACAGGCAACATTGCAATGCAATTGAATTGCTTGAATTGATTCCTTTGATGATGTCTGTGTATAGGAGCAACAGCAAATTTACATTCAGTATCTGGATTGGACGGCTGTGCCAATCCATGCCGTCAGAGCAGCAGTGCTTCAGCTCAAGCAGAAGCAAGTGCGCAAGCAAAGGGTCGAGGGGAATCGCATTCTCTTACACACAGCCAAGCCTATGCAAGCACAAGTATATCAAAACAAGACCTTGTGCACCCATGCACAATCACGTCTCTGTCTAATTTGGCTGTAAGAAATTTAGCTCTGCAGGGTGCATCTCCAGAGCAAGTCCCAGACAGAACAGCAGACTCTCACGTCCTTTGGCAGCTTTGATTCCTATGTGAGGCTCATCTCCTCAAACAGCGTCTTCAGCCTATCCAGCCTCTCCTTGTACTCCTGGCAGCCACAATCCGAACTTCAGCCAACATCACACGCCTTCAAACTTGTCCGCCGTCCCCTGTATCAGCAGCACTGAAGTGCAGGCAACAATCGCATGACTTTCAACTGAGCAGAACATTCCATGAGGTCAGAGCATGGCTGTGCTTCCAGTTACTTCAGAGCGCCCACAGGATTGTGCACTTGCAATGCACAGCGTCGTACCTTCATCTTGGTGCCGTCCTCAGCGCTGTACTCAGGCATCCCTGCTGGCTCCACTCCAGGGTCCACCAGCCCAATGGCTGCCCATCACATTAGAAAGTTATACCGGGGTAAAGGTAAAGAAAAAAATAACCGGAAGGAGCTGTGGGGACGCTGGCCATTTCACTTTGGCACGTTCTATTAGCGCTCTCTGAGGAGTTCCAGAATTCTTTGAAAGCCCCATAAGATTTGCCAGTGTACCAGTACCGTTGCATGATGGCACGGCAGACATGCAGGACAACATGACCAGTGAGCTCACACCAGGGCAGAGAAGAGGCAGAGCCGGCCGGACACAACAAAAAGAAAGGCAGTGACTCACCCGTGCCAATTGCCAGCAGCTGGAAGATGCGGGCTGTCTCGTTGCCCTTTGGCACTGGGGCCGGCTTGATCCTGCGGAAGAAGTTGGCCCACTTCTGGGTGAGCTTGTTGCACACCCGTTTGTTCTTCTCGTCCACAAGGAAGTCTGCCATGCCTATAGACTTATAGGCAGCTGGTTTTGCGCCGAGTGCTGGGTGATCTACACACAGTCGTTCACCACTGGGAGTCAATGAAGGCAAACACCAAAAGAATCCTGGAATGAGTTGGTTGCACTTCAAGGAAGGAAATTCTTGGCACTAGCTAAAGGCAACAGGTGGAAGTGCATCTCGGCGCTTTGGTTCTAAGGTTCAGATGGCAGGTAGCACAAAGCATGCAACAGGTCTCTAATACCTGAGCTCCCCACACTGTACAGCATTACAACAGTCGGTGCACCGGATTACAGACAAGGCCTGGCAAGGAACATACCGATGATGTGAGTGAGCTTGAAATCACCCAGGTCGACCATCTGGACCTGGGAGGATGGCAGCCTCTGCAGGTGGCGCAGGGCAAGCTGCCTGTCCAGCTTCAGAGCAGCTGCTGTGGCCTCATCCACTACAGCATCTCCTCCAAGTGTGGCTGCTGCCTCAATGATAGCGGCCCACTTGCCCTGGTGGCTCAGAGGTTTGCCCAGCCCTGCATGCACATTTGGCACAGCTCGATAAGAGACACTCGTGCTGCATGTTCTTCTCAACTTCAAGCTTGCTGCCTTGCATGCATGCATGCTGTTGCCACATGTTGCCCCAGCAGAATGTCAATACTTGACTATTCATCTGTGACCCTTTGTGCTCTTGCTTCCTGCTGCCGCATGCATGCTAAAGATGATAAGTCCCAATGTCAAATAACCCCTAACCATGGAATAAAAAAGGACATGTGGCACCGCACCCTTCTCAAAGCTGATGAACACTGGCCCTTCTTCCTTCTCCTCAAAATTGCTGTCTGTGCCCTGCACATGCATCACATTTCTGTGAAGCCCTGGAATCATGCAGCAATAGAAAACAATGATCTTCATACTCCATTCATTTCGCAACTCTGTGCAAAGGGCTGTCAAGTGCCATGCACACTGAGGACATGTGTGGGCAAGTCTGTGACCCTGCATTCATTTGGCTGCAATGGCACTCATGTTTGTCTGGCACGGCATCACCTCCTCAGCTGTTTTGTCCTTGACATTCTCATTGTCAAACTTCTGCTGCTGTCCCGGCTGCCCTTCACTCCCAGTAGTGCCGTAGGGTGGCTGCAAGTCAAACTCAGGCTCATTTCTTGCACATGCCATGTTTTTGCCACAACTCACCACCATACATGCAAGCACATCAGCTACCATCCCTGTGAATGCAGAACAGGGCAGGGATTACAGACACATGCAAAGGCATCTCATCTCAGTCAAGGCAAAGATATAGAACAGTAGGAGCAGAAAAGTCCATACAAGAACACACCTGCAGAATCAGCTTTGTCTCGTCCACATCAGAATCGTCCATGAAGTCAGGCACCATATTGCCTACTTGCAGTGCAATGATTCCGTCTGCTGTCTTCCTGAATGAACCCGCTATGACTGGGCGCAGCTTGAGATACCTGTGCATTGGACAGGAACCTGAATTCAGTTGGCAAGCGGGCAAATGTCTCGAAGGAGCGATGGCTTGCATGGGTAGCGCACATGTTGAAGCCCTCAGGATTAGAAAGTTTCCTTTTACTGAAGTGCCATCCTGACGCAGGTGCTGCGTATTCTGCAGGTTGATGGAGAAAAGTGGATGCGGCCACCTCACTTGAGTAGTACATGGCGTCCAGAGACGCACCTGTGGGCAATTTCAGGCAGATGCTTTACAGATTTGACGATGTTGTCCCTGACAATGTACTCAAGCAGCTTGCTGATACCACCAAGGCTGGATGACTGGACCTCTCCCTCCACAGTGTGCCGACACTGGTTCCTTTCAACTGCGTCAATGACCACTGTCCAGCGCACTTGAAACTGCGCAACACAATTCACAGTAACCGGAAATATTCAAGGCAAAGATGCTCTGCATTGTCGGTCAGCATGAGCCTCAATCACGTTTCGGATTTGCTTTGCCCAAGCAATCTTCCACCGGACTCCAAGGGAGACATGCAGATATGTCTGCGTCTTTATGACCACTGCACACCTGCCTGAATATAAGCCAGGACACTTCGGCTTGCTTTGGGAGGCAAACAGCCAGCTGGCCCTCATCCAGCTGGTTACAGAGCTATGCATGCCTTGCATGCATTCCAGCAAGTACATGCATGAGAGTCTATATTACTACCTTGTCTCCCAGGATGGGGTAGGAGCTGGTGATGAGGATGCGGTATGGAGGCTCATCCGCGGCTGTCTGTTCATATTTGACGACTTGGTAAGAGTCATAGCACAGCAAGTGATCACACATCAGCTCCTGGCCCAGCTTTGGTATCCACCTGCATGGCATCAGACAGGCATTGTGAACAAGTGCTGCTATGACACTTGAGGAATGCTGAGGGTTCTCTCAACAGACATGTCATGCACAGCCTGAGCACCAGAATTGGATTGGATACAACATGAGATCAATTAATGAGGTGGTGGAAGGTTGGTCAACACCTGTCAAGGTCAGCTTTGTGCACTTCCTTGTCAAAGCGGATCTTGCCATTGCCTTCATGCCACAACTCAAGAAGATCCACTTCTCCAAGCTGCAACACCTGCTTGAAAGCACAAGGGACTGGATCTTCTGATGGAAGCCCACTCAACGCAAGGCAATAGCTTACTTCTTCGGAAGTTCCTCTGATGCCTAGGACAGGCAGGCAAGCTTGCTGTGAAAGGAAGTGAAGTCAGCAAAGATTACAGTCGAGCAGGATCGGAGATAAAGACGTGCATGCAGCGATATATGGACCGTGGTCAACGCCTGATGCGCAATTGTTCGAGCATTTCAAGCATACCTCTGCCAGCAAGCCTCTCCAGTCCGGATCAGCATGAAGAAAGCAGTTTTCATAGTACTCCTGGGCAGACATCGGTATGAGAGCTGCACAGCGTTGGAGGGGCGCCATTGGGTTTGATATTCACTGTGCGGTCGGATCAGATTAAGCTGTGTGAAAAACGGAGGGCCTGATGGGATCCTGACGACAGTGCTGATCAGTCATGACGGCCGAGTAAGGCACACTGGAGCCAGTGAAAGACAAAGAAGTGCAGCAATCGATAGGGACGAAAAGAGAAGATCCCCTGCAGGCTTACTTGAACTCACATACTGGCAGGGAAGCTGTTTGCAATCTGAGGGGCAAAGATCGAGTCTGGCTCCATTTGACTCGTTGTAAAGGTGACTCACGAATCCAAAACAGGCACATTTGCATTCAAATCTCTGCAATCACTCCTGTCTTGAGTGTGGAACTTCAGAGCAAAAATTTGTTGGAGATCCCAGTTTGATAAGAGCAATTATGTCAATCGACGCCATGCAGGAAATACACATGCAGGAAGCATGCTGGTCACTCAAGTAAGCAAGTCAACCAGCGAATATTCCAGTCGCATGTACGCATGCGCACAGGGCTCTGGATCCGCGCCACACCAGACCCTTCCTCACATAATATACACTGACAGTCGCTGACTGTTGCTGAATGCAGAATGGAGTTCCTGGTATGCAAGCCAGAAACGCTTCATACCTCATGGAAGACCCATGCTGACAGCAAGAGACTTGCACAGACAGACTGCCGCAGAATCAGAACAAAACAGCCCTGTGCCTATTGAGAGCACCATGCTACCTGCAGGAATCCGTGATCCTGTGCACGGATGACTCCGCATTGACTAAGGGATCTCAGCTGGCGTAGTCACCCTTACGTGCTTTTTCTTCCCCGGATGCAGTTTTCCGAACAGCCTTCTGACCCCCGCCAACCTGTCACCCTGCACACCCAGGCTCCTACTCAGCTCTTGTGGACCACCTCAATCTCTGCACACATGGCCGCCAGCGTGGCTTTGCCACGCCAGCGGCCATACCCACGTCCAAGCTGAATATTTGCTGCTAATGCACCTCCTGCAAGCTGCTGACCTGTCTAAAACAATTGTACCTGGCAAATGGAACCGCTTCACCATGCATCATGCAGCAGTCTCATGGCCAATGCTGTGCATAGAGACACCACCTGAGGCTTGGGCTTCTCTTCCTCGCCACTGCCTCCCTTGCTGCTTGCATGCAGCTTGATCCAGCCCACAGCTGCGCAGCATTCACACAAGACATTTCATACATGCATGCATGATCAACACATAGCAGCGCCGGTCCGTATGTGGCCTGCATAGCCTGCAAGTGAGGCATGGGAAAATCTACGGCTGTGCACCACGAACACAACACAATCCATTCCTCTGCAAGACCTGGTGGCAATTCTCTGTAGGGGCAATCGCACAGGCGCCGCCCGTCAAGCCTCATTCTGTCAGCTGCAGCAGCTCAGCCTACTTCCAAGCCTTCCCACCAGGCTCTGGCACACACACAACACCTTCTTCTGCACCTGCTTGTTTTACAGCCTGAAGCCTACATGCCATGCATGGCAAGAGTAATGGGCCAGAACAGTATTGGGATGGCCAAAATCTTCTCATAATGCAGACACATGAGGAGTTTGTGATATGAAGATGGGCAGTGACAGACTGCCCACAAGACCAAAGAGCCTCAGATGGCTCTCAACAGGTCTCCAAAATGTCACAATAATAATAAAGATTAAAATAAAAATAATGAAGAGCAAAGCTGACTCACCGGCGCTGATGCTGAGTAGGTGGATTGCCTGTGCTGCAATGCTGGGAACAGGTGCGGCGCGTGGCTGGGTCCGGCGCCAGAACTGGCGCCACTTTTTGGCGCTGGCGTTGAAACGCCTGCGCTTCTCCTCGTCCTCCCGGCTGCGCTCCATCGGCCCAGGTGCTGCACATGCTCAAACCGAAAAACTTGAATCAGATTTGAAAGGTGACATTTGGAATATTGGTGGCCAGACTTCTCTGCAATTTGGGTGTTGATTGCTGGGGAGCTGGAAGCACAGACCCCGGTGTTAAAGACTTATAAAGCTTACTTAATGTTCAGACGCGAATGCGCACAACCCAAAAACCATGATGCTCGAGAGTTGCTATCGAACCTTGCAGAGCAGGAAGACCTGCACACGATGATCTACAAATTCACAACAATGTTGGGTCATGCTCACTCTGGACAGCTGTCAAAGGGATTCACTCCTTGCAGGAGGGCTGCTCACGGGGCTTCTTTGAGAGCCGGCTTTTGAGCAGCACTTGAAAGCAAAAAGACCTGCCGCATGGCATCACACCCTTCCTTCCTTCCTGGAAAGCAGTAAAAGCAAGCACGCCTGTTTGCCGCCTTCTCTCCGGGCTCCTCGGAGAGCCCGCGGTTGAGCAGCACCTGAGACATTCCTGCAAACGGCTCTTCCCATGCTTCAGCAGTCAAAGCGGGCGAGGCTAGTTCTCACCGGGCTCCTGGGAGAGGCGCCGATTGAGCAGCACGGTGCGGATGTGGGAGGGTGCCATTTTCCGAAGCCGAGCCAGCGCCCTCCGCTCCTCGCGCGCTATCGCTTCGGCCGTGGCGGAGTCGGTTTCTCCAAGGTTGTTGGCGCTCTCCTCCAGAGCGCGCACCCACTCCGGGTCCATCCACGCGCTCTGCTCGTCTGCACCAAGTGTAGACAAGATCTTCTCAGCCCAACCAAGAAAATTGAATTGAGGAAGCGCAGGGCTGTGTCACACAAGTGAAGATATAATGCTTGGTTCAGTATGTGGATTGAGATGAGAGTGTGTTCTGTCAGCGCCAACAATTCTTACAACTTGATTGGAGTCTACCATACTATATAGGCCTTATGGCCTATTCTGGAGGGAGTGAGAGGGGGCCTTTAACGACGTAGCCACCCGGCTGTGAATTTTCTACATGCATGCACCTCTTGCAAGGCAGTCGGCTCCCCTTGGCAGTCTATTAGCGTGGTCTTGTGCTGAGCACTTGCAACCTCAACCTGGATTGCGATCTCTCGAAGGCGCTTCAGGGCAAGAAGCTTTTCTGTTGCAAAATCGAAGTGTCACTCATTCAGGGAACATTAGAAATACAGTGGCAAAGAGAAGTGGGAATGCAGCACCTGCATCGTAGAAGAGTGTGTCAGAGCGCTTGAGGTCTTTGGCAGCCTCCTCAGGGGTAACTTCAGGGGCAGCTTCCTCCAGTAGCTCGCCCACGACGTCATACTTGTCATCCTCATCATCGCTGATGTCAGCCGCGTCCAGCTCCTCATAGGGTTGCTGCACAGCAGCCCACAAGAACCTATTCGATCTATTTTGTGCCAGCTGCATGCTGAGCATCGCTTGCTGCCAGCCATAGCATTGCATGCTGAGTGATCGGTCACTCACAGGCATCTTTACGCAAACATGTTTCCAAACATTGAAAACATATTTCACTGCATCAAGCACTCCCTTGCAACCAACACTTTCCATGCTTTGCGCAATATCGCATTCTACACCTGCTCTCATCATTGCAGCGACCTGCAATCTACATGTACTGCAGTAATATAAGCTACACCAGCCACGATACTTGCATGTGCATGCAGCTGCATGGGGGCTGCTGACCTGGAGGATGCTGCCAATTTTGGCCATGTCAACGCTCTGCAGTTCCAGCAGATGGTCTGGAATGCCATCCAGCAACGCCTCCCGGCCCCCAGGAGCGCTTAAGAGTTCCTCACGCACCAAGTTGTATCTGCACATGCGCACAAGACCTTACGCATTCCTCAAGAGTGAATGGGACTGTCCCGAAGCTGGGCATGACTATCATGACTGCCCATACTTATGCGGCATGACTTATGCTCACGCAGACTGAAAGTTCTGGTGCACACAGCATCATTGCATGCACATGCATCAGTGATACAGCATCAGCAAATTGTGCTACACCAGGCAGAGTCTTCTAAATTATCATCGAATGCGTGCGCTACACTCTGACTCTGGATATGGGGTCCTTTTGGAGCTTCTTTTCTGGAAGAGTCCGCATGAGGGATTGCGCAGTACTCAGTGCTCTTGTGCACAGGCATGAGTGAGGTGGGTAGCTGACCTCTCAACGATGGCAGGCAGGGCCTTGAAGGTCTTGACTGTGCTATTGATGATGGTCTTCTCTGCCAGCCGCCCGATCCCAAACACCTTGATGTTGATCTGCCCCTCCAGCCTGTGCCGGCAGTGGGTCTCATCCACCGGCTCAATCACAATCGTCCTGATCCCTTGCATCTGCTCATCCACACTCCCCATCAGCGGCCTTGCAGCGGCTTATTTCAAACCATCCATGAGCAATTCCTGCTGTGTTACTACTACATGCTGTTCCTGCCAGGGGTAAGGTGCGTCTGCAGACAAGCTGCAGGTACAGAATACCACAGTGCCAACCCCATGTCGGACTCGCCAAATCCTTCCTATGCCCAATCAACCACGGGCACGGTGCTGTGCTTTTTTACCGCCCACGCCAGCCCCGGCCATTCCTGCTACAGGCTTCTTAATGGAGGCTTCTCGCAGTCGAGGTCTGTCTGCAGACAAGCTGCTGCTAGAGGGTGCCACAGATCCTATCCCTCGCTGCCCTTGCCCTGGCAAGGCTTGACATGTGAAGTCCAGACAAATAACGAGCATGTACAGCGCTCAACTGGGCCACAAGCTGCAGCAATGGGCAGCTGCGGTGCAGAAGCGGGCGGGATTAACACCAAACTTATTACTCCTGGACACCCATAGTGAAGATGTTATGCGCTCACTTGCAGTGCAATAGTCAGGGGATGGGAATAAGGGAGATGAATTCAGTCACCTTGTCGCCCAGCAGGGGCAGATAGCTGGTGACAGTCATCCGCAACCCCTTCTCGACATCGTCCAGCTCTGCTGGATCGTAGGCGATCGTATCATAGAACATGATGTCTGGTTCCTTCACATACTTGCGCCCCACAGCAGGCACCCACCTGAACAAGTACACCCATTACTTATTTGCCTGCTTGACACAGCAAACGCTAGATCAAAGCACTACTGCGCTCGGCCATATTGCTGCTCAGCCAAGCTTGCAGCACTGTAGCAACATGAAAAGGACAGAGCATGATTGGACCATGTGTCTGTGCAAAGGATTAAGGCAGGAAAGAATACAAACGTTGAAGTCAGTGCGAGCGCCAAAATAGGGTGGGTGTGCTGCCTCGCTGTGTAACTCAGGAGTGCTTCGACAACACACCGGATTTTGGGTTGTCCCATGATTGTGAGCGAGGCCCAGGAGGGCAGTACCTCTCATAGTCTGGCACTGTGACTACTTTCTGGTAGCTCACGTTTCCTTCGCGCCAGGTGTCCACTATTTCGACTTGGCCCAGGTTCAGCAACTGCTGCGTTGCACGGCACAGTGAGGTTGACCAGCTCCCAAAGATTCAATGCAAACGAGACCCTTGTCCGTGACGCAGCTAGAGTGGAGATCGCCATAAGGTGGGCATCAGTGTCAGCGTCTGCTTTGATCATGATAATGTGAGGTACACACGTTCATTATGATGTTGGCATGATCTTCGTTATTCTGAGGTTTGTCGTAGGTGAAAGAGTGAATGAGCGATGAATCAGCGTGCACCGACCTCGGCCAGCAGGGCTCTGAAGGGAGCACTGTCACGTTCGAGGAAATAGTCCTTGGCATTCATCGGCAGAATTGCTGAGCACGTGGGTGGAAAAGGTGCCATCCCTGGGCCTAAATTTGCCGAGATTAATGATATTGTTCTATAGCCGAGGAAACAATGTAAGGATGTGCTTGAAGCCTGAGCGTGCAGCTGAAGAAAACAAAGACTGATTCTTCGATGTCTTGGATGCTTTGGACCGTCCAAGAAGTCCGTGACAATTACGGTGATGACGAGAGCCTGATCCATATGCCTGCCTGGTTTGAATTTGAATCTGACTTCATCCTAATGGAATGTGTGTCAATGTGCTCTTCTCGACAGCCCTGCAAATATGCAGCTTGAATTACCAATGCTTGATCCCTCTCGGAGTCAGCAACACAGATTTTTAGTTCATGGGAAAGTCACCAGCTTCCATTTGCAACAAAAGAATATGAAGCTTGTGAGCCTGAATTAATCCATTTCACACCAGAATGCCTTCCAGGTCTTTCCCGCTCTGTCCTCCGTACAACTCGGAAAAGTGCAGACGGGGCTGGCATTGAGTAATCGGGGAGATGTGGCCATGAAGACGGCCAGTCCGTCATTGCAGGCTGCAGAAGAGCAAATCACGGCCAACGCCGTCGAACCGTTCACCTCCCCCCGACAGCTGGACCATCGAATGAATCGAAGCGCAACGGCTGGCTGGTAGTAGGGTCAGTGGAAAATATTTGGTTCCGCGCGAAATCTAGGCTGCACCGAACAAGTGTTTTGGCACAGAGACGTCGAAATGCTTGCTGAGGACTGAAGGGTCGTTCTAGTGTTTGGATTGTCGGTCAGTTTTGTGGGCGCGGGCAATGGTGCCGTTTATCCATCCCACCTCAGATAGTAGCTCGGACGAGTTGGGGTCATCCCCATCCAGCTCCTCGCACACCAATGAAGTTTTTGGGATCCCAAAGTGCTCGGTAGCCTCGGATCCGCCCATCCTTCCCGCCTGTCCCGAGCTTTCAGTTCAGGCTTGCTTCAGCGGCGCCACAATCTTGATCACAGGTACGGACGTCAATGATGATTTACTTTAGCATTGGCACCGCTTCGATCAGCAGATCGCTGTGCTTGCAATGTGTCCGACGGTTGTCATCCGTTTCGAAGATGCCCGCGACAAGGAAACGTGTGACTGCACACTCCCGTCTTGAAACATACAACCGTCTCGGCGTGCAGGCGCGACTGGATTCGTGGGCAGCGTGGTGCTCGAGCAGATTTTGAGAGTGTGTCCGACTGTGAAGCGGATCTACGTGCTGATCAGGGAGAAGAGAGGGCAGTCGGGTGAGCTCCCGCACTTACACCACTCTGTGTGTCATGTGCAGCACTAAGCAGGTGTGGGTCATTTCGAGACCTGCAGATTGATATGACGTTCAGATTCAACCATCGGTTGACATCTTTTGATTGTAAAGTGTGTGATCGAAGCTCTTTCGTGCTCTGCGCGCAAAGCCTATTTACTGCGCATGCTAGACCTGCTAGTCTCGAACTAGTGCATGCCTGTGCCCCTTCTGCTTCGTTCTGTGTACAACATCAAAACACACTGTACTGCAGCAACGCCTCTAGTGCGTGCTTCCAGCCAGCTATCGCAGCATTCACTGGCCAAACTCAGGGCAGGGCATATGCAAGCACAGTATCTGCAGCAATTACTAACCTTCCTTGCTCCCTGCGCAGGTGATGAGCGCATCGACTTCCTGCTGCACAAGCGGCCGCTGTTCCACATGCACTGGAAGGATGGCCGCGTGCCGCTCGATGTCAGGAACAAGATAGTGGTGATTCCTGGAGATCTGCACAAGCCGAGCCTGGGCCTCGCGCAGTCAGACAGGGAGCGCATCATCGAGGAGGTGGACTTTGTCATTCACAGCGCAGCCTCCATCTCCTTCTTCGAGCACATCCACACTCTGCTCGAGCAGAACTATGAGGTGCGCCCCGCGCGGCTCGCAAGCACCCGTGGCTTTCCTTTGCCGTGCAACCTTCCTTCTTGAGGCATGCTTGAAGGCGACTCCAAGGAGGACTTATGTATGCTCCTAGATCAAAGGGAAATTTATTACCTAGTTGCAGCGACCTGCCGCGGGGCATGGAGAGTTGATATGGTTGTTGGGGGTGGGATGCCCTCACAAATTGAAGCAGTGTTCACCAATAAAGCATGTCAGCTAGCATGCTCTGCAGACTGCACATGCAGCCCACTGCATGAGAAGGAAGGAAGAACATGACTGAACAGAAGTCATGCATGTGCGCGCAGGCAACGAAGAAGGTGAGCGAGCTGGCGCTGCAGATCAAGGGCATGCGCGGATTCGTGCACGTGTCGACCGCGTACGTGAATAGCAACCTGCCGCGGGGCAGCCACATTGAGGAGCGGATCTACCCTCTGCGCCGCAAGGACGGCCGCCGCCTGGAGCACGCCAAGCTCGCCCTGCAGCTCGCCGCGCTGCCCCCCACCAAGGCCGAGGCCACCGTGAGCCCCATTCCCCCTTGTTTAATTACCTCTTACAGGGGCGCAGATCCATTTCGGGTATTTTGTACTACTCTCATTGCAGAGTTAGATCACGGAATGCCCGAAGGGGATTATGCCAAGGCTGAAACCACCGGGAGTGCTCCTTACGTGGCTCTGTCTTCATTTCAATTTGCTGCAGCACCAGTTGTCCTTGCAATTGTAGTGCAGCTCCTTCTGCTGCGGACAGCTTGGTTCGCAGCATTTCCTGCTGTTGACTGAACAAATTCACAGCTCAGGCCACTTCCATAGCGCGGACTTCAGCACCTGTACTGACCTTGCTGTGCTGGCATAATATCATACCTACACCTGATGTGTACACCTAACAGAAAGAGGGTGCGGTGCGCCGAAAGGTTACTGTATCAGCTCTCAGTACAAGGTGCACAGACCAGGATGGCTCAGTGCAAGCTGTTCTGATGCGCGCAGGCCCAGAAGCTGCTGAAGGAGGTCAACCTGCCCAACAGCTACACGCTGACCAAGCACATGTGCGAGGACCTGGTGGCAGACCTGCACTGCCGCGAGTTCCCCGTCGCCATCCTGCGGCCGTCCATCATCGGCGCAATCGCGCGCGCCCCCGTTCCCGGCTACTTTGGCAACGCCGCTGGCCTCACCTCCGCCACCCTCGCCTTCGCCACTGGTGCGCCCTTTCTTCAATCTTCAACCCATGTGCTACGCCCCAAACTTCTAGCCCGTGCCTCACCTTTGGGCTGTGTATTTTGCGGCCAGAAGGCTGCTTTCACAGCTGCAGGACCGGCAATCATTTGCCTTTCGACAGCAGCATGCAATGGCATATGACGGCCTTTGCCACAAATGCACAGGACTGGACATTCTTAGTGGTGGTGTTTGATGTTTCCACCACGCAAGCCTGACAGATTTGCAAATTTTGACGCCCAACACCTTGAAAGACATGCACAAGTTTGATTGGGGCACGGGTCTCTCAATGCCTGGATTGCTAGATGGCTGATACACCTGTGATGTGCGCAGGCATGGCGCGGTTCACCTGCCACGACCCGCACAACATCTATGACATCATCCCCTGTGACCTCGTCGGCAGCGCCGTCATCATGTCAGCCGTCGCCCTCGCCCAGGTCAGTCACCCCTTACTAAACACCGCGCCATTACAATCTCTGGAGTGTGAGTTCCCGGCACATGTGACAGCCACAGTCGCAGGCAGGGGAGACCCTTATCCGCAGATCGTGTGTGGACTCCAAGTAGTGTCTGTCCGTTATTCTGGTATCCAGGCAAACTGCTGGCGCTCTGGGGCACGCAGAAAGTAGGATCTGCTCCTGAACATGCGCTGTTTCTGTCACTGTAAGAGCGAGCGACTTGCCCGTTAAGAACTTGCCGACAACAGCTGACGAGGGTCTGCAGGATCTGAATTTCTCCCTGTTGTGGTGTGCAGCCAAGCCTGGACCCCGACAACGTGCTGGTGGTGCACGCGGCGACGTCATGCACGCACCCGGCGGATTACTACAACCTCATGCGCACAGTGGTCCACCCCTACTGGGCGGCGGACCCCCCAGAGCACCGCCTCTCCTCCAAGCCTTACAAGTCCCTGGACCATCCCACTGCCGTGCTCCCCGAGGACAGCCTGGCCTTCAAAGTGACCCCCGTCCCCCCTCCCTGGCCCTGATAAATACCCCACTCCCCCTTTCCCTGACCTCCATAATTACCCCACCTGTCCTATTGCCCGGCCCCACCCGGCTCCATCCCTGGCCACCACTCTAGTTCCCCCACCCAGCAACGGACTGGGCCTGCCTTGTGCTGTCCTGTACATTCCATACTGCTGCGTTGATCAAGTCTGTTCTGCTTCCATTATGGCTCAAGATTGCTGAGTGCTGGGCTGGCAGGTGTATCGGCATGCGAGGTGCTGATGTGGGGATTCTGGGGTGGTGTGTGTTGCAGGCGATGCGCATGAAGCATGGAATCCGGTTCAAGCTGATGGCAGCAGGACTGCGCATGGCGGGCCACAAGAAGGTGGCCGACATGATCAAGAGCAGCTGGAAGGTGACAATCCTGCATTTCTTGCTCCTGCCGTTTTAAATTCCTCAACATGGGGATTCCAGATGTACACAGGTGTGCAAGATGTTGATGAAGAGTGCAACATTGGATATTTGCAGCAGCACTGCCTTCTCTGAGGGTTGGTCTTGTAGGGATGGTGCTTATCGTGATCAAGGCAGGAATTTGTGAAGCTGACAAGGCTTGGTGCGCTTCAGGTGTGGAAGCTGTACAACACCAAGACGATGGACTTCCACTTGTTCTTCTGCTGCCGCAAGGCCATGGAAATCCAGGTTAGACACAGTCGTCAGTGCTCGAGGCCGCAAAATCCTGTCATTCAAGTCTAGCTGGCTAGTGGCTGTGGGCAGCCAATCGACTGCATGCTGTCTGCACCACCTTGGCATGCATGAGCATGCGTGATCAGAGGCAGTGATCTGCTAGAAATCTACCTTGTGAGGCAGCCTTCTAAGTATGGCTGTTGCCATGGTGACAAAGAGATCAAGGCAAATCTTATGCTGAATCGCTCTGTCTGACCCAGCTTGACATGATGTTTGAAGGCAGTAATCTGATGAGTTTCTCTGTTGTGAGGCAGCGTTCTAGGGATGGTTGTGGCTACAATAATAAAGAGCTCAAGGCAGGATTCATCTGCTGAGAACGGTGTGGTGTGTGCAGAGCCTGGTGGCTCCCGAAGAGGCCCTGGACATGAAGATGGTGTGGGAGGCGCCTGATGATGACTGGGAGGCCTACATCCACACCCACATGGAGGCCATCCGCGCCAAATACTTCCCCAAAAACGCCCAAGCCAAGGTACTTGCCCTGACTCCACCTCCCGATTTTCTCCTGGACAGTCCAAAGCAATCAGCCACAGACTAGTCCTACTATTGACTCCGCCTGAAAGATCCTCTGCAGCTTCTGATCCCCATGATCCACAGTATGCGACGTGGCTGTCTCAGTGCTTGGTATTGCCACGCTTTGGACGATTTGCTCCGTGGTGGCCTCATGCGATGTCCTTGTCTTTAGTCCTTTGTATCGCCACACCTTGGACAACTTGCTCCGTGATGGCGTTCCACTCCTCTGCAAAGCATATGGCTGTCTAGGTCTACATTGATCTGTTGCATGACAGCTCCAAACTACATTAACAACTCCAATGGCAACTGCAGGCGCAGCAGGGGATTGTGGAGAAGGCTCTGCCAGGGCAGAAGACAGTGGAGGGACTGGCAGACGCTGCCGCCACAAACGCTCCCACTGGACCCCTCAAGGTGTGCTTCCACCCCTAGCCTGCGCTGACTGCCTTCTTGTGCAGCCCTGCTACAAACTGTGAACAGCAGGGCTTGGTTTTGCACAGATGCTCGAGAAGCACAAGTGACACTGTGCGTGGCGTACAAGCTAGCATGCTGGGCAGTCCCCTCAGTCTACCAGTCTGCGGTGTTGTGCTTGGTGAAGGGCAGCACAAATTCGAGCGCATGGTTTGTGAGGTCATGCATACCTTGGGCGCTTTCATGCATCGTTCACCTGGCTGCCATGCATCACATTGTGCCAGCTGTCAGCTTTAAGGGTGCACTGATGAGTCACACCTGCCCTGCCTTACACTGCTGCTAAGTGCATGAGTGCCCTGCTGCAGGACGGCTCCCTGGTGAGCAGCACAGCCGCCAAGCAGAACAGCGGCATGTTCCGCATGAACAAGAAGCAGCCTGCAGCGCCAGTGCAGCAACCTGCAGCCGCAGCCACCATCAGCCTAACACCTGTCATCAGGGCAAATTGAGCAGCGCCGCGCTGCCTACAACCAAGATAAAGGGCCAATTTTGCTTGGGCCAGCTTTCACCCCGGGTGGGGTGGATCCCTGGGGTGGACAGCCACCCAAGGGAACATTGCAGGGTGCCTTGCAAAGAGAAAGCAAATTAGGAAACTGTTCACAAACAGAATGCGGCAAGGATGACAAACCGGTAGATGAGTATACAGGATGCTAGATGGACTGGAAAGGAGTCGCAAAGAAAGGACACCGAATAAAGTGCTGAGCCGCAGAGCCAGTTGCAGCGAGTACAGGCCAGCTACAAGAATCGATAAAATAGAACCAACCTCAAGAACATTGCTTGCGCAATGACAAGCCCCCCAAGTATGTCACGATATGATTTAACTGTTTCTGGCACAATGTTTCAGAGCAAGAATTTGGGTCAAAAGGTTTTGGTTGGGACAAGAAAATTGTGTACCTCTCCACGAGGGGAGCTTGAAGGCTATTGGGTTTTGCTGCCTGCTCATGCGAGCTGCTGTGCCAACCATCTTGGCATGGGAATACTCAGAAGCTGATTGAGGGGTGAGGACTGCCGTGATGCTTTGCAATTTGAGCTTTGCAAAAAAAGCCTGCAATCGAGCACTTTTGCCTCACCGGTGCAGTAGAGTTTGGTGGGAGATGCGGTTGGTCAGATATTGATTGTCCATCCTGCAAGCAGGCTTGGGCAGCCCACTTTGGGCTATTGGTCCACTAAGTACATCGTTGGGGCACATGAGCTAGTGCAAGTGACTCGCTGTTGTAGTGTGGTAGAAGAAGTGTCTCCAATTGCTAGAGCAGACTTTGTCCAGCAAGAGAGCAGTGAACTTGCCACTGTCCATTCTAAGGTGCTGCTCCATGAAGGAGACAGCTGTCCATTCTATTGCCCCTGAAAACGTCGACTTGCTGCATTCTCAGGGTGTCTTTTCATCTTTTATCCCCCCCGCGCCGCGCCATACTTTCTTGCTCTTCCCATTACAGCAGAGTAGGGTAATGCAGCATTGTGGTGAATTGGAATCAGCCCTGAGTTTGAACTGCATCTCCGTTTCAAGCAGCTGCTGATCAGAAGGCGCTGCAGTGTTTTTACTCATGGTGTCTTGAATATAGTGGATATGTCTGGTTGGTGTTATCACGTCCTGTAACGTCAGACTGCAATACCAGTGCAGCTCAAATACAACAGTATGGCGGTACTGGCATGTGCACTCTTGCATATATGCGCCTAGGGCAGCACACTTTGTGACTCTCCACCAATTTTGCATCAATGGGTTCGCCGCTCACAAGCAGCTTCTTAAACAAAGGAAATAAAAATCACATGAATGAATCTCGTGGTGATCATCTACAAGCAGTGCATGTCAAGCAGCAAGTGCTCTTGCAGAGCGAAGGGCCATGCAGTGACATCATGCAATACGTCAGTCATGCCAGATGCAGACCAAAGGATTTCTTGATCAAAAGCACCCTGAACTTTGTGAAAATGCACCAGCAGTGGATTGTGCAATTTTGGGAGTCTTTCTCTTGTCAGCCGCTACTCTCGTCAACAAGAGGGTTCTGAGTTGATGCCATGGACAACCACACAACATGAGTCTCTAGGACAGAGCAGCTTTACGTCTCATAACTTCAAGCTGGAAAAAACGGAATCACGCTGTAAGGCTTATTAGAGGCCAGGCGCTTTAGCTGAGGACCCACAGATCGACGGATCGCATGGCTGTCTGGCTTCGCAAAGTTTCTTGGAAAGACACTGGTGGCATGAATTTGCTGTCTGAAATAATTGGACGAAGCCTTCTGTAGCAATACACGTACTAAATACATGCGGCATGCTTTCGCGGAGCCTTTGACAGATCGAAAGGCAGAGCCAGATGCAGTCAGACGAGGACGAACAGGAGGAATTTACCAGAGCAACACCACAGAACGCAAGGCCAAGCTATGCCTTCATCGCTGTGTTCTCCATCCTGCTCGTAGCCTTCACAAACCCGAGCTTGACAGGTGAGAAGTGACAAGCAGACATTGACACCCCACCTGCACCTGACGATCTAGGATTCTTGCTGCACATATGTGCCAAAGAGCAGTAAATCGCTGACTTCCTCCATACAGGTCTATGCTACTTGTGCGTCTTCTTCACTTGGGGAGCGCTGTGTGTCATACGGCTTGGTACCAGCGCTGGCCGAGCAAGCTCACTGGCAGTTTGGGGGGCTGTCGCAGCCATCTCCACGCTGCTGCTCATCGTGCAGGCTGCTGTTCAGCTGCTGTTCTTCATTGGCAATGATGCATGGGCCAGTGACCTGAGAACCAAGGAGATCCTGGAGCTTGTTGGCTGCCCCAAGGCGCTCAGTGGGCTTGATCTCTTCCTGGTGAGGCCTGCCAGGCAGCTCAGCTGGGACACTGGCATCATGCTTAATTGCTTGAATGGAATAGGATCACTTAAGCAGCAACACATGTGGCATGCTGCTTTTTGGTGCTGGCAGGATCTGTTTCCGCCGCTGTTCGCGCTTGTGGCGGCTTCAGCAGAGGTGAATGCAGCCAGGGGTGCTGTGACGGGGCAGCAGATGGGGTTGACAATGCCTAGACTGCGGCAGAGCATGGCCAGCCTGGCAAACTTGGATAGCACAGGCAGCCAGGTGTACTATGCGCTCATGTGGGCAGCAGGTGATCACCTGCCCACACCCACAGCGCATGCAACCTTAGGCGTCATGCAAATGCCATTGTCCTGCTTGTCCTTAGCATGCACGCAGTTGCACATGCATGTATGTGTGCAATAGTGCTCCATGGCATGTACATCATTTCTCAATTTCAGGGTGTTGGGGATGTCAGGTTACAGCAATGCAGGAGTGCTAGCGGCTGTGGCACTGGCAGTTGTTGCACTTCTGTGGCCTGCTGTCCTTGCGTGGCCATACCAGCTCATCATACTCTGTCAGCTGTGGAGATGGTCTCTTGGAAGGGAGAGCAGCAGCGTCAGCAACACTGCCTCCCATGCCCTGCAGACCTACTGTGGTGTGCAATTTTTTCACCTTTGGCTTGTGCAGCACAGTTGATTGTATTTTCATCTGTCTGGACAAGGAGAGTGCATGTGATCTCTGACCATAATATCACAAGTGCAGGGGCGCACATTTCAGTGCTGTACCTGTGGCAGATCACCATACTGCGCGCTAGTGTCCTGCAGAGCCCTGCAATGTGGCTGGGTCTCTTTGTCATATCCGACAGCAGCCCCTTGTATGACCTCATCCCACAGGTCCGCTTTTGCATTTCTCTCCTATTGCATGATGGACCAAGATGCCCAATGTCTCACATTCTGCATGCGACATGACTCCTGCATGTGGACCGATATTCAGGATGGACCTGTCACGAAAATGTCAATACAAGTACACTAACACTCCCTGAAAAAAAGCAGGTGGTCCAACTTGCAGCACTGCACATTCTTTTTGCTGCTCTGGGTTTCTACTACAACAACATGAAGCAGCGAGTCGGAAATGACAGCATTGACCTGCTGCAAGATGGTGGCGCATATATCCCTGTCAGCAATGGAAGCCCTGCCCAAACCCCTGGGGCAGGGGAATCAAGCGGGCCCTCGGGACCCTTCAACGTGAGGAGGGGTGCACTACCAGGTGAGGACGGCATGCACACCTTCCAATCAAGGTCCTTCAGCAACGAGCGCTTAAATCATGCATTTCCATTGAATGGTTTAAGGTATGCTTAGCGCGTGACGAAGTGTGGGACAAGACAAGGATGAAATTTGAACTACAGGGGTTCGGCCAACCACAAGCCTGGAGGAGTTCTTCGGGGACACAGACTTGTTGGAGCTCACAAGCCAGATAGAGCTGGCAAAGCAGCTCAGGGAGGGAAGGGGCGCGCACAACCCCTCCAATGGAGCTCGTTACTCAGAGGAAGGCTTCACTGAAGAGCCCGGCCATGCAGGTGAAGACTCTTTGTTTCTGCGGCAGTATCTACATTGAGGGCTATCCTAGCTTTTGCATTTTGCTGTTCTATGCATGGCAATGGCAGATTCTCCTCTGCAGATTTCCCTCTGCGGCAGTACTTATTTGAGGACTATCCTTCTCAGTGCCTTGCTACTCTGTGCATTGGCTAGAAACTACAGCTGAAAAAGAGGGCGTATTCATGCGCCCTGTAGATTAAATTTTAAATGGTGGGATGGCTGCAGGGCATGGTGGCAGGCCCGGCATAGGGACTCTGTTTGACATCCTGCTGCCTCTGGCAGCGGGGGCCACAGTGCATGCAATTGAAAAGATGTCCTCATTTCCCAGCATCCCAGCTGCTGCCCTCTGCCTCTTCAGCTTGGTGGAGCCCTCCTGCCTGAGTACTGGTGAGTCCACCCCCAAATGCATGCGTGGCAGAGTTCCGCATTCGGCTAATTCCTGCATGCAGCCACACTTAGCTAAAAACGCCTTGCGTATTTAATTTATATGGAATGTATTGATGCAAACGTCTTGCTTTGTTGCAGCTTGTCTCTTGATTGGGCTCTGGGTGCTCTTGGCACCAGATGCTTGGGGGAGGCACGCCTTCATGGCAGCTTCCAGGCCCCTCACAGCGCTCTTTGTGCTGTGGCACCTGTCTGTATACGTCGCGACATCAATCGGGTCTTTAGCGGTATGAGCCTGCCTCTTCCTGCAATATCGTGTATTTTCTTCTTGCACGACCCCAGAAAGAGCATGCTGGCCCTATAGCAATTCCACATGATTGAGCAATTATGTCTTGGTTTGGCCAGGCTCTGCCAGCATTGGTGCGCAGCATTGGCGCGTATGTCTTTGCCAGCCCGCCTCCATTGTTCCTGCCTCTAGGCGCCCAGCTCATGACAGCCATCACACTGCTGGGCCTGGCTCGCTCCAGCGCCATCCATGCGCAACATAAGAGGTGAGCATCATATTGTCCTTCTAGATGGCCCACCTGTACACTTTTGGCTATTCAATGTTCCTTCTATGATGAGATGGCAATTTAGGTAAAGTAGATCAAGCGGTTATTAGCAGGTTAGTGGACTTTCCCCACAAAAAATTCAGTTGATTGCTGATATTACCCAATGTGGCTGAACAGGCGGGGCCTCAGCAGGGAAGCAGAGCTGGGAGTAGGCACATCCCAGGAGCCACTGCTGGGCCAGACAAGGTCAGCCCCTCAGCGGATGCAGTCCCTGCATAGTGGCAGCGCCGCAGCAGCAGCAGCTGGCGCACTGCTGCCCCGTAGGCTCGGCCGCTTGTCATCCTTCAGGGAAGAAGTCTCCGGGCGATCCCCCAGAGCTAATAGCCTGAACAATGACACTGTGCTGGAGATCCGGGAGGCCGGCCCATCCTCGGTGGCAGACTCACAGGTTGGCTGCCACTTATCAATTGCAAACACCATTAAATTACAGCTTTCCAGGCATGTGTTTGGCATACATTGATGTGACACAACAGCAAGGGAAAAATTGTAATTTGTGTAAGATGAGCACATGGCTATGCAGGAGACATTTGACTATGAGATGGATGCTGGGAGCGCGTGGGCGGTGCTGGGGCTTTCCACAGTGCACGCATCGTTCTACCTTGGCTTGCTGCTGCTTCCTGTTGGCCTCTTTGTGGTGGGAGTGTCAGAGTACAACCTGCTGCATGCCGGATATCTGGTTCAGCTCATGGCGTACCTCCTCACCACTACCGCGCGGCTTGAGCCCTCCATTGATTCTGCCATCATCGTCGCTGCCCAGGTGATTTTCTGCTACAGAGATCTGTGGGCCCTGCAGCACAGAAGTGCGTAGAGAATATCCATGCTCTTGGCACATCGTGAACAAGTGAAACTTAAGATAAGGGCCCCCTGGGTCAAAGGGAGAGGGGCGTTCAGCCCCTACAAATAGACATACCTCCTGACTGTGTAGAGATGATAGCCATGTTGGGCCTTATGGGAAGCAAGGGTCGGAAGAAGGTGGTTTGGTTGGGTAGCAGGTGACTGGCAACTGACAGGTTGATGTGCCATGCAGCACAACTTTTTGCGCGCCTATGCGTCACTGCACCTGGCGCTGATGTCAGTGGCGGTAGTCAGCAGCCTGCCGGCGATGGGTGACCACCTGCACAAGCTCGTGCCGCAGGACTGGCTGCAGAGCCTGGGCCTGTGGAGCCCCTCTGTCGGCCACAGCATTGTCCCTGTGCTCTGCCTCCTGTTGCTGGTAAGCAACACAATTGTTATTGTTCCCAGAAATTTCTAAGTGTATCTGTTCTGCTTTCTCTGCCCTCTGTCAGCAATAGCATTGTCCCTGTGCTGTGCCTCCTGTTTGTGGTACGCGACACAGTACTTATTTTTCCAGACATTCCTAAGAGTGTCTTTTCTGCTTTTTCTGCCCTCTGTCAGCAATAGCATTGTCCCTGTGCTCTGCCTCCTGTTGCTGGTATGCAACACAGTACTTACTTTTTCAGACATTCCTAAGAGTGTCTTTTCTGCTTTTTCTGCCCTCTGTCAGCAATAGAATTGTCCCTGTTCTCTGCCTCCTGTTGGTGGTACGTGACACAAACTATTAGCCCCAGACATGCCTTCAGAGTGTCTTGTGAGTTTCTCTGCTTTGAAATTGCTGTGCTGTTGCTGAGATGGGGAGAACAATCTCTAAGGAAAGAGTGCTCAGCGCTCCCGTTGATGGCAATCTGAAACAATTTGGTAATCCAAGACATGCCCCATAGTGTCTGTCTGCTGTCCAATTGCTGGAATGTCGCTGAGATGAAAAAAACAGATGACACAGTGAGAGTGCTCAGCCCTGATCTGGTGGTTATGCAGGCGACTGTTCACAGGAGTCTGGGGAATTGGCTGCATCTGCAAAGCACTATGGGGGTTCAGCTGAGCCCGCGGCGCGGCAGAGACCACACAGTACAGGGCGCCATGGGCTTCCCATCAGCGCTGCTGTGGAGCAGCCGAGGCTTCATCTCCTTTGGCTCTCTCATCATTGCTCTGCAGGTGCAAATGGTCCACACTCCTCCCTTGCCATTGCAACACCTGTCCATAGGCCATGAGAGCGAAGAGTGTCACACTCAAGCTCAAGATGACCTTCACAGAACATGCAGTTCAGAAACCACATATACTGCCCAGGTAGTTTGAGTCAAAATATGGTGGCTTGGGGACTTAAAATACTGCACGCTGTGCGGAACTTCCAAGTAGCGACTGTCATTCTCCCGATTCCTGTCCTATTGGTCACAAAGGGAAGGTGCAGCATTTTCTGATTTTGTTTATGGTCTCTGCGCAGGGCTATGTGTTCTTGCTGCTCAGAAGCAACCCCAGCCTCCTGGGACTGGGTTATCTGGGGCTCTGCATAGCCATTTTCCTGAACCCGCCGCTGCGAGGAGAGTTCGAGGAGAGGGATGAGATGGGCAGAGTGGTGGAGGGACCAGAGTCCACAGTCACAAAGATCTACAGGGGCTGCTGGTCCGCTGCAGGTAATGTAATCATGAGAGGCCTGCTCAATATGGTAATTTGTGTGTTGGTAACAGTACCTGTCTGTGTGTGCTTACAATGAAGGCTTGATGGTTGGAGTTTGTCAAGCCCAATCTTGGATAGAAAGACAGTGCGGCTAGCTGTGGCTTATTATCAGGAGCATGAGAATGTGTGAAGGTTGTGAGTAGAAAGATTTCATTGTAAAATGCAGGGCACCATCATTTTATCACCATGAAGGGCGGCAGGCCATCACGCTGGCTGCCCCTGTCCCTGCTGGCCTTCTTCGCCGCCGTTGAATTCGCCACCCAGTACCTCTTCATCGCCACAAACTTTGCCGAGATCACCGGGATCCCAGATGCTGCCCTGCACTTCATTGAGGTCCGGCTAACAAATAACATCTCCACTGTGAATGCAAGATCTTTCACTGCCCTGTTGAGCTCTTAAACGCTGTCGACACACTTGCCGTGGCATGCAAGAAAAGCTCTGTCACCTCACTTTAGTCATGGATGGCGCACAGGACGTTGTGGGCATCAACACAGAGCACAAGGGGCTCTCAGTGAGGCTGCTCTGCTCTGCCTCCCTGCTGGGAATGATGCACCTCTACAGGTTTGGCTTTGTCGTGGGCGTCCTTCAGGTACTTTTTTGCCCCATTGCCCTTTCCTTCAATTCCTGCAAGCTGTTTCAAGGCTGTGTAGCCAGTGCTTGGACCTTATTCTGCTGGGATGATATATATTGCAACCATGACATTTTGTCCGGCACAATCAATATGTGATCAGCCTGTACCTTCTTCTTCTCTTTCAGAATTCGGGCCTGGCCTGTGCCATGCGTGCATGCTGAGAGGTACAAGCGGTACTTATTGGTGATTGAATCGTAGTTGGACAACAGCCACGAGAAGAACACAGAGCAGAGCACTACTCGGCTTTACCTGAGGTGTTTTGTGGCTGCCAGGCCCAGCATGAGAGGGGCAGCTTGAGCCCAGCAGAGCAGGAGCAGAGGAATCTGCAGGCGCAGCGCGGCATCTTTGCTTTGGTCGCCCGCTTCTTCATCCTGCACGCCTCCAAGATTGTGGCCCTCATGCTGTTCTGGGCAGCCATGCAGCGGCGTGGTGGCTTTGGCTGGGTCCTCACAGGTGAGCACATATCCTGCATTCAAGAAAGGTGTCATTGTGAGCTGATCAACATGCATGCATGCCCTTCACTACTGCGAGCCATGCGACTGAACAATTTTGGCACATACATGATCTCGATGAAAAAGTAGCGTCAAAATGCCAGTAGTTGTTGCTTTTAACATCATTACAAGCAAATATTGCTTGGCAATGCAGTGGGCCTGGTACTGCTGTCGCCTGTTCTTGGCGGCCCCAAGGCGACAGAGGGCAGCAGGCGGCTGCTGATGCACCTGTCCACACTGGCAGCCATCCTGGTGACTGCCACCTGGATGCTGACTCAGTACGCCATGCAGGTGAAATGCTCTCAATTTGACAGAGGACGCCCATTCAGAACGGCACGCCATTTGACGAATATGGTCCCTTGCGCTGTTGATTATATATGTTTGTAACCTCACGGAGCCCGTTCTGAATACCCGTCTTCTGACAGCGCCTCCCATGCATAGGTCCTGTCTTGCAGAAATATACGTGAGCAACTAATACTTGTGTGGGCATAGATACTTCTACTACTCAGATTATGGCGCAATCAAGATAATGTGACAAATTCTTGCATGTGTACAGGTGGGGTGGATCTGTGACAGAGCGGGTCCGCCAGATGGGCTACCAGCGAGGGTGGTGGGGTATCTGGGGCTGCTCTCATGCAGCAGCGGTGAAAGTCTTGAAGCCCTGCTGCGCGTCAAGTGCCTGGTCCTCATTGCCATCACCCTCAAACGTCGGTCTCTCAGGTAAACATACTATACTTGCCATCAGTGTCGTCAATGAGTCACAAGAGCGCCTCATGTATAAGATGCCTCTTCTTCCCTGCAAAATGCCAATTCACATGGTCTTAATTGCTATCATGTGCCATGCCTGTCTGCTTCTTCTGAGACCATGGCTCACCCTGGTGTTATTATTGGTATCTGCAGATCGCACGTGTTGCTGCACTCCCGTTGCTTATTTCATGCGCTGCTTGGACCAGAAAGTAAATTGAACCTTGTCCTGCAGGTGGCACAAGCACCTTCCTGAAGCTGTCAAGAGGGCAGGCGCGCCAAGCTCGCAGTGCTGCCTGTTCTGGACGCCTTCGGACGCTGAGCTGGCAGAGGACAGCGCCTCCCACAGCCTCTGGACCCGCGTCCGCAACTCTGCCCTGGGCCGCTCTGTGCGCCTCGCCGTCAAGGTACTCACCCCTTACATAATACTTACACATCTCCAATACCATCCATGCAAGCCTGCAAATCTTCTCTTTGGGGCGGTGCTCTGTCTGTTCCTATCAATAAAGGGATCTTTAGCTTTCCTGTGGTTTCTTATGTGTGCTGGATGTGGTATGACCCATACTCTCTCCTGTGCCTTACCAGTGTCGGGTAGGACACACTCACCTGGGATAGGACAGACTCTCACACTGGGTTGCACACCCTAATAGACCCAACCAGCCCAGGCTTGACCGCAGCGTTTGGGGCGTGCAGGATTTGGTGAAGCAGATGCAGGACGGCAGCCAGCGCATTCTGCAAGCCATGGACTGGCCGGCAACAGCAGCCGGCAGCGGCCCCCGCAGCCCCGTTGGCCGAGAGGGCTCCTCTTCAACAGCCCAACCTAGACAACCGAAGCAGAGTCCTGAGGTTTTGCACTCCTTCCCCTGTAGAAAACATGCATGCATGCATGCATTCTCATGGCATACCTTAAAATTTTGAAGGTACTTTAAGGGAGGTTCGGCTAAGGGGTAGTTTCTGAGGGATGATGCACTGACAGGTGAGGGAGAGTTCTGAAGAGGCCAGCAGGTCGCTGATATGGCGCATACTGGATGTCAACCGCTGGATGCGTCAGCTGCACAAGGTCCGACTGGCACTGCAGGACTGGGCAGAGCGCTTCTGGCAGGTACTCCTGAATGCCCCACATCTCCTTCCCTGAGACATGGAACTTCATTGGAAGTACCGTGATGATGAGGCTGCCCTGTCTTTGCATGTGAGAAGGTCCTTCTCTGGCAAGATATTGCTAGGGGATGTTTTGCTGAACGGCCTGCTTCCTTGCCCTACATTCACCAACATTCTGTAGACAGAAGTGTAGAAGTATGTAGTAGTAAGGTATAGAAGTGTGGTTATGACACCTGAGATTTACAATCGGGTGTTTCTGTCGCAGGATTGGGGCATGGATGTGACGATGGGAGCGTTGCTTCTGGCAGCGTTTTTCTCCATCAACATCCTTTCCCTGGTCTATCTGGCCATGATTGCCATTGGAATGGCTGTGCCTTCACAGCCTCGGCGCCACCTCTGGCGCTTCTGTGTTCTGCCGCTGCTGGCAATCTTGCTCATCGCGCAGTACTCTGTCTTTATTGGACTGCCACCTCCGTTTGACCAGAATGGGTACCTCTGGAGCTTCTTTGGAGGGACTGGGAACAGACAGAGTGCTTGGGGCGGCAGGCGACACCACGACTCAGATGCTTCTGTCAAGGCAAGCCATGCAAAGTTTTAGTACCTGCTGAAATTGCAGGCTTGTTCACGTGTTATCCTGCAGGCACTCATTGCGTTGCATCTTTGAGCTTCAATATGAGGCACATTACTACTGTAAGAACTGACGTGGGATGTTTTTGGCAGCAGGACTGGCTTGGATATGGACATGTTGACCCTGCTGCGCTATGGGCCCTCTTCTTGTCATTTGCCACCAGCGTCGTCCAGGTAACAATCTACTTACCATGCACAAGCGTGCAATTTCCTCTTAGGACCTCCTGCATGCAGAATCTACTCACTGTGCAGAAGCGTGCAATTTTTGATTACAACCCCCTGCACGCAGTGCAATGTAGTCCTGCAGCTTGGACGTCATCAATTTCAAGCCAAAAGCCGTCCTCTCTTTTCCTGCAGGTGCACCATGATCTTTGGCACCACAGCCAGCTTGGGAGGCAGTACTCGTGGTATCAACCACAGGAGGGACTCCTGACAGCTCCTTCATCATCAATGGCTTCAGGTGTGGACTTCTTCCTTCTATAGGCATGCCAATCGGGTTGCATAAAACGATACTCTCCTCTCAGAGTTCTCTGAATACATATGAGTAAAAATACTTTTAGCCGAGCAGCCCATGCTGATGGGGGTCGGCACCAAGCCCACGGTTGTTTGGGTCTTGCTTGGACCTGGCCAGTGCAACAAGGGATAGGATTCTGGCAGCCTGTAATTGCAGATCTCTGCACACAAACCATCCATCTTGGCAGGAAAAGTGTGTAATATAATAGATTTACCAGCTTGGTGTGGCATTACCGTAGGCAGTCAGCTGGGACAGAGGTCGGGTGGCGCCAGCTGGCAGCACAGCAATGTATGGGCACCCATGGAGTATGAGGCCATGGCAAGCTGGAGCTGGATAGACTGGATGAGGTTCATGTTCTACAGGTCTGCTACTCCTCATCACCATCTCTTTGATATCCACGAATGTGTTGGCTGTGTCTAATGCTTTCAAGGATGTCCAATGCTAATGTATCACACACCACCATGCACTCACCAAGGGCCCTGCCCGGAATTCTACCTAATCTGCATGCTTCGAATGGCAGTTTGCTTCCTTCAGCATGTCTCGATATGGAAATTTGTTGTGCTGCAGGCATTACACAGATGTGGTGCTAGTGGCGGTGGTGGCTCTGTGCACGCTTGAGAACGATGTGATCCATGCTGCCTACCTGGCCATCGCACTGCTGCTCTTCAGGAGGCGCGACGTTCTGAGGGCTGAGCGGCAGGCGCTGTTCCGATGGCTGCCCCTGTACAACTTTGCAGTCATGCTGCTGACTCTCCTGTACCAGAGCCCCTTCGAGGACATCTGGGGCCACTCGCTGGCGCCCAGCCTGGTACGACATTTCCTCTCATGTATGCATGCATGCATCAATCGGGATCATGAACGCAATACGGTACTTCGGAAGAGGCCTTGTGCCCACAACTGTAATAGTTCATTGGGTAGTTGACAATCCTTAGTTTGTGTAAGCTCTTCTCATATGAAGTCATTGCATGTGTATTGCCCTGCACTGATGATTGTGCAGGACAACCCAAGGCTTTCCTCCTCTATGGATGCCCAGAAATTGCAGCATTCACTCCAGAGCCTTTCTCCTCTCTTCAAGGGCCAGAAATCCCTTCGTTACTTTTTCAGATTTGAGTTGGCCGGAAGAATGTGTTTCTGTCTGGCAGGGGTGCAATGTGGCGCATGTTCTGGGGCTGTACAAGATGTCTGGAGCGAGAGGGGCTGCCTTCTCTCTGACGTATCGCGGCGCACTGGCGGACATGATGCTGTGGGCCATCTTCAGGCTGCAGACACGCGTCTTCTCTTCCAACACCTATGACAGGTGAATTTTGTTCATGTTTGCCAGCCCTTTGTCCTCTCACCCGGCGACTCCTCCTACCATTCCAACCTTTTGCTGCATTACAGACAACTGCATGAAGGTGCAGTTTTGATTGCCATGAGCCCTTCGTTTGCAGTCCCTTTGTACACCAGTAGTAGCTTGCACAAACTCTTAACATGCATGAGATACAGATTATGCTTGTCATGAGCCCTTTGCTGATCTCCAGTCCCTCTGTGCAGTAGCATTGGACTGCATGCTGAGGGATGCCTTTACCCCCAAACAGTAGCAGTAGATTACAGGCTGTTGAGAACCGCTCACATGCACCAGTGTGGGTGTGGGTGGAAACCTAAGTTCTGAACATGACTGACCATACATTTTTGGACCCTTAAACCCCCTGGAATGTGCAGGGTGATGCGCATAGTGGCGAGGGAGCAGGCGGAGGAGCTGCGCAGCCGGGAGGCCAGGCGCCTGCAGCAGCAGAGCGAACAGGCAGCCGCCGCGCTGGAGCACTCGGGGCTCAGGAAGCTGCGCGCCATGCGCCTGGCACAGCTCAAGGCAAGCTTTACTGCCTCTCTAAAGAGTTTTGGTCTGTGGCGCAGACTTTTGAGTGGTTTATTATGACAAAAATAAAGCTTTTCACAAATTACACCGTGATCGAGCATGAATTATGGAAATGGTATGAACACCAGGGTACAGTTGCTAGAAATGATTAGCAAGAATCAAATTTTTAGGGGCTTCTCCCCTCTTGAAAGAAAGCTCATCCTTGCCTGTGAGTATGCACGGTTATATCCAAGCACAGATGTGCAGGGCTGTGACGTTATTGAAATGCTGCTGCTCAGGCGGGAGTGACTAGGAAGGGCGGCCTGCTTGGATTGGATTCGTCAGTGCTGGATGCAGACCATGAGCACAGCGGCTGGTGAGTGGCTTATCCGCAAAGTTGACTTCATTTCTTTATTGATGAATTTCTTGGCGCCAGCACAAGAATGACATTCGCCGCCTAATCTGATTCGTACGTGCTCAGGGTGGATGCAATGAAGGGTCTGCTTGGGGACACGGCCCAGGATAAGGGCAAGGCATCTCAGCGGAAAGATGACACTGACCGCCCAAGGAATCTGGTATGCCCGTGCACCCTGCTTTTTATTAGGTTGCAGCCCGACATGCAAGTGGCAGAAGTACGGGCTCCCCTGTTTAAATCAAGCACAACAACATGCAAAGTTCTGGCGCATGGATTGCTTTTGAGTATGCAACTATATCTGACTTGTCAGATTGATCCAGCTAATGTGCTACTCGGTGCAAGGACTTTCAATGAGTGTCCAGGTTGAGTTGACTTTTCTCATCTAAGGCAGCTGCTGTGCTGTGCGCAGCTGAGGGAGAACGCAGAGCAGTACAGCGGCAGGCCCCAATCCGGTGCTCCACGGAGATCCTTTGACTGGCGCGCGCTGCTGCGCATGCGCTGGCGGCGGGACGACAAGGAGAGCATCGTCTGCTACTTCCTGTTCATGGCGCTGTTTGTGTCGGACTTCAGCGGCCTCGCCCTCGTCTTCCCGGTCGTGCTGTACTGCTACGCCCTGCTCGCGCAGCCACCTGCGCGCACCTTCTGGCAGGCAAGTCATTGTCCCTTGTCTGCTTGCCTCTGCCAAAGATATATACCAGCATGCGGGCACGTTGGCGTGATGGCAAAGAGCTCAGTACAGATACCGAAACATTCATGCTAACCATGCCGACCCCTACAAAGCTCAGTGTACCATGAGGAAGAAGGCACACAGCTCGGTGTGCTTGCCGTGCAACAAAATGACGTGAAACTTGCACCGGTCCATTGCTCACCTGATGTAAATTTTAGAGGAAAAGAATTTGAGTGGTGTGCTGAAATGCCCGCAGATAATGCTGGTGTCTACGGAGAGCATCCTGATAGCGCAGTACGTGTACCAGATCCCCAGCCGCCTGCACTGCTCCGCCGTCACTCCGCGCGTGCGCGCGCTGGCCGAGGAGGCCGGCCTGCACGGCAACGCGTTACGCGGCGTTCCCATCTTCTGCGTCTACCTCGCCACCCTCATGCACACCTACAGCCTTGCGCGCCAGAAGGTTCTTGCCTTGCAAGAATCGATGCAGCTATAACGGAACTATGCGACATGGCAGAATGGGGCTTTCATGCTCGAGCTTGTGCGATTGTCCTTGCCGACCCTCATGCACACCTACAGCTGGTTCGCCAGAAGGTGCCTGTCTCTGCAAGACTTGATGCAGCCCGGATGGCAATTCTCCCTTGCTATTCGCTACCATATTCCCGCAATTCCTGTGTTGGAATGGAGTGCAATCCATGCTGAGAGAGGAATTCCTGTGATGCAGTAGAGTGCAATCTATGCTGAGTAGAGATCAAAAGGAGCAATGTTGAAAAGTTCCACTCACTCCATGATTGTAAGGCATGCAGGGAGCAGACGTAGGTGAACATGCTCCTTTTTGCTTGTCAGCTTTCGGACTCTTAGGAATGTGCGCATTCTCGGACGCAGGTGCCTGCAAGGGAACTGCTGCAGAGGCGGCGCTCCTCGATCACATCACCCAGGGGTCCGATCGACATCCAGTCAGCGCAGCCGGGAGAGGAGAGTGCTGACGTGGAGGCGGGCCGGCAGGGCAGGGGCGCAGGCTTGCACATGTGCAGGAGCACTCTTGGGGTACATCCTGGAGGGTGGACCCAGGGGGAACCCCAGCTCAGTGACGCCACTGGCTTGGTGCGCATCATATTTATCCAAATCTGCAGACGGGGTCTACAGTCTGCAGGTCTCTGGAACCTACTGTGATCTGTGGGACTTCCTGTGATCTTTGGGCTTGTCAAAGCCATATGCTGGCTCCTTTGAACAGGAAAGGGCATGAGAGAAGGCACTTCTTGATGTGCCAACTGTGACATGCATGTCTTCAAAAACCCATCAAGAACTGGGCCTTCCAGCTCGTGGCTGGCTCATGTGACGGAGACTGCCATGATTGAAGGGGAGTAGCAAATCCACATACTTTCCCATGGGTGCAGCGTGTAATTTGACTTACCCTTGGGTTGGGCAGGTGATACGGAAGTGGCTGCTACGGCTGTGGCGAGCGGCGGTAGGGGCGGTTTTGCACGTGTGGGAATTCCTGCGCCGGATCTGCTCAAGCGCTGAGCGGCCCCTGCACTTCCTCAAGGTCCAGATCAGCGTGCAGCCTGGTAAGACTTTATGCCACCTTCCTGTTATTAGGCACTTGTACTTGTATCTTGCAGCAATGGGGGCGGTGGTGCGATTGCCAACAAGGAACACCCCGAATTCGCCCTCTGCGGCTTCTGATGCAGGGTGATTTCTCATTGGCAGGCATGACGAGGACATTTTGAACGCTGCGTGCTGGAACATTCTCACTGCCAAACCAATGGGCGTTTATGTGTGCTGACACCAAGTCTCCAAAGTGCAGCCTGTCGAATATAAATCGGTGGCCGCTGCCGCGGAACAGCCGCGGGCCACAGCCGGCGTCGGCGGTGGCCACCGCCAGCGACCGGTTCCCCCCGTCTTGTGATTGCGTCCACGAAATTTACAGTATGTGTACGCTGTGCTCGCCAGGCCAGAAGGAGTACTTTGAGGCGGAGGCGGGGCAGGAGGCGTTGGTGGGGACCGTGCAGGACATTCTGGACATGTACAGGGATCATGACATCGCCGCAGAGTTCCGGCAGAGGGAGATGCGGCGTCGGGAGGTCTCGCCTGAGCAGACCGTAGCCCCTGCCAGCGCGCACCTCGAGACTGACACCGGCTGGTTCGACGCTCCAAGGAGTGGATCGGCGCAGCTTGTTGAGGATGAGCCTGGACCTTCTGCAGGTGTGCCTGAAATATTTATAGAGCCATGCCAATTCTGACATCTCCCTGCCAGAGGTTGGAAAGGCTTCTCACGACTGAATGATCTGCAGGGAATGTCTACTGATGTCTGATTTCTTCCTGGCTTTGGATTACTGCTCATCAATCACTGCAAATAATGCTTGGAAAGACTGGTCGCATGCATGAGTTTGGCAGCTTGACTTGCTCTCATTTGTTGACTTAACGACTGTATTTGTACTTGCAATATACAGGGCCAAAGCCGCCAGCATGGCTGCACAGCGAGCACATCAACCTGGCAACCATTGGCCCACTGAAGGTGGTGATGAATGAGATGCTGGATGAGTCATTGCCTGAGCGCGTATCCGCTCTCCTGGAGGTCATTCCGCTGCGCAGCACGCCTGCTAACACCTGGGGCCTCTCCTCTGTGGAGGGCTCTCCCATCCGGTGCGAATCGTGTCTCTTCGCTCTTTGCTCTTGTGGAAGCTTGCATGTGAGCATAATGGAAACTGTTACCATACTGGGACAAGTACTACTCTGGTCATTTTGACTTACAGACATATTGTGGGACATGTACCTCAATGCCCCACCCAATGCAGCTCCGTTTAATAGATCAAATCGAGTAAACAGTGTTGCTCGCCAGACGGGAATCCCTCATGATGCGGCTGACTGTTACGCAAAAGCAAGTTCACAATTTCCACTCTTGTGCTTGCTTCAGGTCGCTGAAGCCAGCAAAGCATGCCGGGCTGACGCTGCTCCGCCATAAGGCGGCAGCGCAGAGGCAGGCCCTCTGTCAACCCTCCACAGATTGGCCGAGCGGGGCACCGTCAGCCTCCCAGCAGAGCTGCGGAGCTCAGCCAAGGCAACCCCGGCTTCCCCTGGAAGTCACAGAGGGAGCCGATGGCGAGAGCGAGTCCGGGATGGAAGAGCGGACCACGGGCACTGCTTCCCGGCTCACCAGCTTTCCACTGCCGGACAGCCCGGATATTGACGGCCCCGGCGCCGGCCGATACAGCGAGGACTCCGTAGCTGCGAGCGCAAATTGGGCAGGGCAGAAATCAGGCTCCAGGGAGTGGCCTCGCAGCGGCCTCGACGAAGGAGCTGCCACCGAGACTGGAGGCAGCGGGGGGTCGGGGCAGAATGGAGGGCAGCGGGGGGCCTTTGGTGGGGCTGCGAGGGGACTGACAGGGGGGTTCACTCCAGGAACGCTGGCGATTGAGGATGTGGAGTGGCATGGGCGGATTGAGCAGGACTGGTATGCCGCCACGGCGCTGGTGGACCTTCTCTCCTTCATCTATGTTGCTATCTTCTACCAGGTAATCCTTTCGACTGTTATTGGCACTTCCCCCAGCTTTCACTGCCCCCAAAGGTCCTCTGCTGATATAGCGTCAAGCCGGATTGTGCTGTATCAGCGTCATAAACTCATAAAATTCTCACAGGAGTGATCACTGCTCTGCTGAAATCTTGTGTCGACCGCATGTCTCTACTGTTTACTGGTACAGTCTGTTCTTTCAAGAACAGTGGAAGGTGCGTCCACAGACAAGCTGGGGGTAAAGGCTGCCACGCATCCTGACCTTTGTTGGACTCGCCAGATCCAAGCAAGACCCAGTCAACCCTGAACACAGTGCTCAGTATTTATACTGTTCCCCGCCAGCTGGGGCCACATCTTATGTACTCTGAATCTGACTGCAGGCTGTGGTGACGAGTGCGCGGACGCTGGCGGACATAACGGATGAGCGGGTAGTGCCGGTGGACTACCTGGGCGTGCTCATGCTGCTCTTCCTGCTGCTTGTGCTGGACCGCCTCTTCTACACCCTCGGCCTGCACCTCGGCAAGGTGCCCCTCAATGCAATCTTTTTGCTCACGTCATTTGGGTTTCATGTGGACTCTGATTTGGGCGCACGCTCGATTGTCCTCTTGTGGAAAGCCACTCAGCCACTGGCAAGTCCCAGTTGTTGGCAGCCTTGAACCGCAGCTTTCCTGCATGCGGCCTTCCATTTTAGCACGCCCTGAGCATAAAAACGAACATAACTCAACAGCTTGTGTCTGCATGACTGCCGGTGAATATGTTATTAATGATTTGTGGTGAAAGCATTATTGGATGTGGGATTTGACCTACCGAACCTTTTCTTTGTTGGATGCAGGCGTTGCTGCTGTGGACTCAGATGGTGCTGTTCTACTGGTACACCATGGTGCTCTTCTGGAGTCCAGCCACCAGCACAGGCGCCAAGCTGCACCTGCGCGTCCTCATGGCCATCAAGTCCCTCTCCTTCACCTTCTCCGCGCTCCAGCTGCGCAACGGCTACCCGCCCCCCGCCTCCTACAGGTGCGCTCGCCTGCTTTAAATATGCCATGTTTAATGACCAGCTCGAGCAAATAGTTGCAGAGCCCTCCAAGCATGCATGCATGCATTTCCTAATTCACTTGGATGAAGTTGTGCAATTGCATTTGCACTGAGGTGCACCTTTCTGGCAGATCCCGTTTGTACACTTCACAACAGGCTTGCAATAGACAGTTAAGTTAGTGTGTTTTAAGTTGTGCAATGTTACGCGGCATCCTTTCTTGATTCATCATCAGGGGGATGTCAAAAAGGTATGTATAGTATGCCCATATTTTATCGAATTTTCCTCTGCCAGCAACATGAACAGGGTATGACCGAGAGTATACAACTAGGTGACTAAGGTCGCAAACATTTGTTGCAATGTCCATAGAATGGGTTCTTCTCCTGCGGCGCAGGGGCGGCCGGGGCCGGCACGCGTTCGTATTCGCGCGGCACGTGAATAATTTTGGCACGATGGCATTCCACGTATTCCAGGCGATCCCTTTTCTGTACGAGCTGCGCGAACTGCTGGACTGGTCCTGCACAGCCACCTCGCTGACGCTGTTCGACTGGCTCAAGCTGGAGGACATTTCCATCTCGCTCTTCTTCGTGACGGTGTCCCGCCAGAACCGGCAGCGCCACCGCCTCGGCGAGCGCCAGCCGCGCTACACCAAGTTCTTCCAGGTCTGCACAAAGAATATCTGCATGCCCTTCGGTTGCATGACACATCAGTCCCGTCGGTCCTGTTGCGTCTGTGTCCTCATCAGTCCAACAATATCATCATGTTTTGACGTTCCAGCAGTGCTTTGGATGCATTCCTTGATATGCTCTCCTCTCAATCCATCCATCCGTCCACTGCATGTGATTATTTCCTCACTGCGATGCCTTTCAAACTGGGTGTCGGTGCAGGGTACGCTGCTGTTCCTGGGCCTGCTGCTGCTGCTGTGGGTGCCCCTGCTGGTCTTCTCCTCCGGCAACCCCACCTACCAGGTCAGCAACCTCTTACTGCCCATCATCTGTTATACTGACTCTTCACAGGTCCAGCATGTTGCGTGAGGCATCCTGCATCACTGGTTCTCTCATACAGGATTCCTCTTGTAAACTGCTTGGCGTATAAAGGTCCCGTCCATGATGTGCTTTCAATAGAGCACTTGGCGCTAAGACTCTGCATATGGCCGACACCCGTGAATCCTGTGCCAGATCAAACCTTCAAGTCCTGCATGGTCTGCCCCTTCTTACAAGAGAAGGAGAATTGCTAATATGATGACTCAAACCCCTTTTCATGCGGCCAACACAGGTGCCCGAGGTGCTGTCGGTCTCATTCAATGCGACGCTCGGGACGGCCGTCGGCGCGGCGGCTGCGGCGGGGCAGCAGGGGCCGAGGGAGAGCGTGAGTTTCCCGCTCTTCAGTGCCGGCGAGCGGCGCAGCCAGGCGCCCTGGGCCGGCAGCAGCATCCTGCCTCCCAGCATGCAGGAGGCCTACACTCCCAGCCAGGTCCAGCTGCTCTGCGCTGCCGAGGTGCGCACTGCACTCCCCATCCCAACGCATGGTCAGGCAGCCGTTCAGGCGTGACACGAGTGGCCTCTGAGGGCGCTGTGATCCACCCCAACAGCCCTTGGTGATTCTCTTTGCCTGCCACATTGGGCCTTCACCTAGGCTGTGCGTGGTTGTGAGAACTTGCAGAAGTGATGCGGTTTGCCAAGCACAGCAAACCACCGCACTACCGTACTGTTCAATTTCTCGACATGCAGCTGGCATGGGCAGATGATTAGGGCAAGATCTTTGTGTATATGTCACAGTTGCCTGGCTGCCAGGGGGCATTCAAATACATTGTTATTACAGATTGGGAGGAAGTGAGCGTTTGTGGGCGATTCGCAGGACTCGGACCGCTACTGGCGGGTGACGCCGCCGGCGCGTCAGTCGCTGGAGCGCATGCTGGGGGAGTCAGACGCTGAGCTGGCGCTGAGCTGGGCGATCGTTCGCAATGCGCCCCTTGAGAGCAAGCACGGGGGGCCCCTGTGCCAGGGCACGCGCCAGATCGCGCTGGCCGGCAGCTCCAGGGACGCCATCCTAGACGTGCTCCAGGTGCCAGCTCTGGCGCATCTTTGCGGTCACTTCTTTCTACAGTGGATGATCTGAGATATCCCGTGGATGTCTCAAGCCGGCCGCTGTCTGCTTGCTGTCCATCTTCTGTTCTCGGCCATTTCCTGTTGCACAGCAAAAGGGCACAAGGATAAAGGTCCTGCAATGCGTTGCATGACCATTCATTTTGGCTCAGCAGCAAAAAGGGACATTCCCTTGAACATTCTGCGGCGGCCATTGCTTATTGGACACCGTAGCAGGATGATCTTGTGTAAATATGCTGCAATGAGTTTGAGAGATATGCATGAAATTGTGGCATGCCTGCATCTGCAAGGGGAGGGGGACGCGCGCGGCGCTGGAGTCGACGGCGTTCCCAAACGGCACGGAGGTGACTAACGCGACTCAGCCGGGGGCGCGGGGCTCGCGGGGACTGTACGGCCTGTTCTGGCAGCTGCGCGGCGGCGAGTGCAGCGTGCGCACCGACTTTGGGCTGCAGGACACGTCTCCCGGCAGCGCGCTCGGCCAGAGCCTCGCCTGCGACCTCGGCATCCAGGGCGGCAACATCACCAAGGTGAAACCACTTCTCCCCTTCATAAGGAAGAGTGTTTGACTGTGGAACGTCAGGCACTGGATGTGGTAATGAGTGAGGAGGCAGGGCGTGCACGTATAGGTGCAGACATGCATGCGCACAGGCAGCATGAGGAAATATGGGAGCCATCCTGCACACCATCGAGTGTGATGCTTTGATTCAGCCATGGACCCTGAAGCCGCTGTGGGATGTGGGAAGCACTGTATCTTAGCAACAACATGTACCCCAGATCTCCATTAAGCGCCAGCGTGTCAATGTCAAGGTTTGGGCACAAAGCAATGTTGAAGAACGTCTGATGATTTTTGTGCGCGCAGGGGGAGGAGGTGTGGTGGCGGTTGAACTGCACGGTCATCGACGCGCATGAGCGGCCAGTGAACAGCACTGACATGGGGTTGTCCTCCTGCGCTGACAGCATGGCGGAAGGGCCTCGGTGAGTCACCTGACACCTGCCACTTAATTCTTTTAATGAAGCTTGCCTATGGAAAAAGCTATACTGCTCATATACTCTGCAGAGAGGCCTCCTAGGCAATGTGATGTCCTAACAAAATTTTGGGCTGGTACAACTGCTGAGGGCCACTTGACTGCCCTGACAGCGAGAGGCTTGATCAGCTGGAATGGTGCCGTGCAAATACCTGCTGCCACATTGCGGCGCTTCACTTGTGTTTTCAGGCCCCAAAGGAGATCTGGCATCTTTGCCTTGCTGATCCATGATAACCCCTCCCTCTCAAATTTGCCCATGGGCACAGTGCCCCATTCTCCGGAGAGGCACTTGAGGTTCTGTTCTAATGATTTTTATGGGTGCGACCAATCGGTCTGGACCACTTTCCTGCCATTCCAGAGGGAGCTTTGCACCAACATAAGTGTGTGGTTAAAAAGCACCTATGATGGGGCCAGGGTGGTTGCGGTGTTGGAGCGGGTGCAAGGGGGGATAATAGGGCAGACGCTGTCCAGCTTTGGCATCACCGGCCTCTACATCACGTTTGTGTTTGGCATTGGGCGCTTCCTCCGCTTCTCCACGCAGAACGCTCGCATGCGCATCCAGTACGAAGACCTGCCCACCACCCAGCGCCTGGTCGCCCTCTGCCAGGTGCGCTGCCAGATAGATAATGTCCTCAGATGATATCTTCACTTTCAACTCTTGCTTGCAGCCTGGTCTGCACTACATGAAGTTGGAAGGAGTCTGTCTTGTACGAGGCAGAGGTGCAGAGGCAGGCCTTGGTTGTGCGGAGGATTGTAACCGTACCTTGGGAGTGATTGTTTCAGAAAAATCCTCGATCTCAAGGACCATTCAGCAGCAATGCCAGTCACTCTAGATAGTGACTGATTTTACAGTGATGAGTTGCTAGCTCGCGCGGTCTGGCTTAGAAATCGAAGGTGTGAACAGGGTTTCCTTTGGAACTCGGTGAGAGACAAACAGGACGCATCTGCCAGCAAAACACAAGGCTGAGTCTGAATGTTAGCCACTCGATGCTTGCAGGACATCTACATTGCGCGGGCTGAGGGGGAGCTTGAGTTGGAGGAGGAGCTGTACTGGGCCCTTGTCAACATCTACCGCTCTCCAGCCGTCATGTTTGAGCTCACAAAAAGGAAGGTGGCTTGAGAGGGATTCTGTCTGTCGTGTTCATGCAATTGTCTGTGATGCAGTTCAGTCGATGTTTATTCAGTGTGGGAGCTGCCCTCGTCATGAACTTGGTTGTTTTCTCACAATAGCAGCCGCCGCAGTATTGACTGAATCAGGTAAGGAGGGAATTTCAATTTCTGGGTTGCAAAACGCATTATTATTACCCGCTTATTCCAGCCCTCAGGGCCTCAATGGCCCCGGCTGGCGGGGGGCGGTACAAATACTGAGCACCGTGCCCACGATTGATTGAGTCTTGCGTGGATCTGGCGAGTCCAACAAGGGATATTTGGCAGCCTTTACATGCAGCTTGTCTGCAGACGCACCTTGCCTTCGGCAGG